>Ga0209208_10003421_pt1 | contig 22715 bp, 26 predicted proteins | sample S1TSphfallax_3_FD_187694 | JGI IMG/M metagenome (GOLD analysis project Ga0209208, IMG submission 187694) | Host-associated microbial communities from peat moss isolated from Minnesota, USA - S1T2_Fd - Sphagnum fallax MG (SPAdes) (version 2) | ecosystem: Host-associated > Plants > Peat moss >...
GGTCTAATTTGGAAGAAGAAAGCAACATGTCAATTGAGAGCAAGAAATAACTATGTTTACTTCACATCATGGTACAGTCTTCCTGTGCATCCCTTTTTTGGCTTACACTAGTGGGTTGACAGATTCAAAGAGATGTCAAATTGTACCAGAGGGTTAGAGTGTTGTGATATGTACATGGTACCAAGGCTTTGCAATTGTTCACAATTGGCATGAACCTTGAAGCCAAAGAGAGAGGCTGCAGAAGACCAATTGTATTCAATTGAATGCATAGGTCAATTGAAGCATTGTAGTAAATTGTTGACCACTTTGCTAAGTGCTTCCCAGAAGTATGAAACCCAAGCACTTGCCCACCAGTTAGCACACTGACACTTGTCCATGGAAGTGCCATATAACTTTTTCCAATGCTCTTTGTGTTGTAAGAACATGCCCAGCACCGACCCTGTAACTGTATTTAGCACATCTACTCTGCACTGTTTAGTTTCTCCCCCATCCTCATCCATGAACCTGAAAAGATGGATTGTTTAAAGTGAGACTAATTAACTCTCACCACCTGGGCCACTTATTGTTGTGGTTGGTCAATGAGAAGCAGTTATTTATTGCTGAGAAGCAGTCATTTCTTGTTACAGGTTCTCTTGCAGGGCACTCTGAAAATGTAAATTTTAACCAGCCCAAAGAAGATTCACAATATTTTTCTGTAGATCTTTATCCAAAAAGGATTTTAAAGGTCAATTTACTGCTGCTGTTGGGCTGCTGATGTTGGACTCTAAGACCAGGTCCACATTGCCCAAATGCTAAGTCAACATTTATCACTTTGTCAAGTTGGCTTTGCTAACTTGCTGGCAAGTCCACATTGCAGTATGGCCAACTACACACTGCCAAATCATGACCTCTACATGACCAGTGCCACCAAACCACAAACTCTACATTCTCAGTGCTGACAGCAAGTCCATGATGCTGTATCACCTACTCCATGCTGCCAAATCACCAACTCAACACTGCCAAATCATGAACTCTACATCGTCAGTGCTACATTGCCAACTGGACTTCATCTTGCAGACTGCCTGATGGCTCTTCAAACTGCCCAAAATTAAGAAATTTACAGGCTGCTCAATGCCAAAAATTCATTACTTAGCTGCTCAAACTTTCGCCTCAAAAGACAAAACCACCAATTTCCAGGGTGCTTTACAATGGGCTTAAACATGGTGAGCTGTGGAAGTCTCATAAGATGTAGATGGGATACAAGGCAAGTTAATATATGGAGATGGTTCCCACACAGGTAAGGGCTAGTGGGTTGTTAGTACATGGGTAGAAAAAACTGAAACTGACCTAATCACTGTGATTAGCAAAGGAACTAGACCCAATCGAAGAGTGTTTCCTGTCCACGCACCATCCATCCCTGATGGTGCACTGCAGGTGAGTGGTTCCAGAAACCTAACCAAGAATTGGATTATGTCACCCAGCACCCCACCAGTGCACCATCCATTGGAGACCTGGTTTGATGTAGTTGTGGATGAACCACAACTGAGTTAATTACCAAGGTTCTACCGGTAACCTGTCCTGGAAACCCCCTGACTTCTCCCTCACATATCTAGGTAACTATTAAAGTGGGTATGTATCATGGTTATGTAGGTAAGGCACTTGATGCCTACGAAGTAGGCAGATGCATGTGAATGGTTAGTACTGAGCTGACCACTCTGGTGAGCTATGGGACAGGAATCCAACCCAAAAATCCATCCTTCATGGTGCGCTGGTAGGTGCTGGTTACTCTGGCTCATTTCTGGTTGCTTCTTTACCAATGTTGGGAAGTTACTAGAAACAGGAACCGACCCCTGGCAGTTATCAGTGAGCCATCACCCTTGGGGTTAGGCAGAAGTGTTTTTCAACTGGAGCTTTTATGCTAATTGACTTCACACCATAAACATGGGGCAACAGGTGTTTACACAAATCTAGATGAAGTTCAGTCATCTGAAAAAACACTATGGCATGCCAGATGTTGAGGTTCAAATGATTCAAATGCCCACCCTGATTCCATATCCAGTTTTTTGCAAAGAAACTTCTTGCTATTGCACTCTTGAAATGTTGAATTTCCTATGAAGGTGTCACTGTCAATCTGTTTCTCCTCTCCTAGAGAGACTTCTGTCTTACACTAAAAGGAAGGAGCAAGTGCATGCCAAAAAACGAAGAAGCACAAATTGCAAACTGCAATGGTACATGCAAAATCATTGAACTCAAAGAAGATTAGATGATAGGAGCAGACAAATGTGGATGAAACTGCAGACTCAATCAGCAACAGAAAGTTTTGTTTCTTTCTTAATGTTTGGACAAACCAGCACTGCTTATTGCCACAGACAAGGAAATACATGATGGATTATGTGGTAAAGACTTCTCTGCTGCCATTTCGATATTCTGGGCCACTGCCCAAACTACTTCCTAATAAGTAGAGCAGCATGCAAGCCACTTCCCCTAACCTTTACCTGGTCCATACATTACAAACCCTCAATTTCCAAAATATAGCTGGTGATGCCCAGTATCTAGGTGTCTAATATTACATAACAAGGTCAGGAAGCCATTTTACTCCAAAGATGACAACAGAATCTTTGGTCTTTTTCAAGCTCATGACAAATACTCATATCCTCACATGCCCCTTTATTTACGAAATTTGTTTCCATTGCAGTACAAAGATTGTTCAAAATTTTGCATTGATATTTCCCCAGAAGCATGCAAACCAATGGCAGCTTCTCCTTGCTCAAACCTAAGGCATGAGGCCTGCCCATTGACTCATGTTCAACAAGGAATGGGTATTCAACTTTACACTAAGACCTTGAGCAGTGCACTAATGCTTTGCCTACCCACAGGAAAAACTCAGTTTGATATAACTAGCAAACTTGAACAATGGAACCCCACTCATGATCTTCTAAATGGCAAAATTTTCATAATGGGATGGATTTGCAGAGTTAGGTTTAATTTGTCATTGCCTTATTATACAGAAGCACCTGAACTGGAACAATTCAGTCAACCACCACTCTTCTTGGGATGGTCTTTCAATTTGACCTCCTTGGTAAACATGCGTGGAGCAATTGCCATCGACATCAGCTCTTGGAAGAGAAGTTTGCATGCGTATGGTATGTGCACCTGCCAAACAGCCTTGAAGTTTCAGAACTCTACCTGAAAGACCTTGTATCCAAAACACCAAGCATAAACTTTGAACTGAGAATTTTTATGGGGAAGTGTTCTGGACTACTTTACATTTTAAGGAGCAGCAGTAGAACTCACCTGCACAATGTCTGTCTTATTCTTACAGCCTCGACACTCATAGGTGTTTTTCTTCAGATTGGCAATTGCAATAATTCCACAGTGTTCACACACATGGACACGATATGCATCACTTTGATCAAATAGACGCTCTTTCAAGAAGTGTGCCGCCCCATGAGCAATCATACAGTCTCTCTCCATCTCCCCAAATCGCAGACCTCCATCTCGAGACCGACCTTCAGCAGGCTGACGAGTTAAGATCTGAACAGGTCCACGTCCTCGTGAATGGATCTTGTCATCCACCATGTGCTTGAGTCGCTGGTAATATGTGGGACCCAAGAAGATATGGGCACTCAGCCTTCGGCCAGTATGTCCATTGTACATGACCTCAAAGCCCCGCATTTGGTATCCACACTTGTGAAGGGCCTTGCTAATATTATCAACCTTTAAACCCACAACTGATATTAGAACATCAGTAACTTCTACAACTCCTCCATCCTGCATGCATGATAACAGACATGGCACTACTGTGTCACAATATACAAGCTGTTATGATGATAATAAAGCATCAGTCCTTACCGTCACATCTGTGAATGGTGTGGCATCACCCTCCTTGCCCATATGTGCAGCAACTTTGCCCATGATGCACTCAATGAGCTGACCAATGGTCATGCGGGAAGGAATAGCATGTGGATTCACAATGATATCAGGTGTAATCCCCTCTTGCGTCCATGGCATATCTTCCTGAGTATATGTCATGCCTACTGTGCCCTTCTGTCCATGACGACTACTGAACTTGTCCCCTATTTGTGGTATACGGATTGACCGAACCCTGATTTTTACGAACCGCAGACCATCAGCATTGGTTGTCAACAACACCTGCATTACCCACAAACTTCTCAGATATCTATCCATTAACAATGAAATCTCTTTAACTCTCCCCAAGGCCAGAATCACAAGTAAGCAGAAACAACCTCAATCCCAGCAGTCTCCTTGGCTAAAAAGGGAGATATAACTCAATCATATCAAGGTAGTTCAGTAGAGAGAAAACCTGATCAATCATGCCACTTTCACTATGGCGTAAACAAGTGCTCTGGTCACGTTTTGTGTAGCGCTGTGCTTGACTTGCATTGTCATCCTGGGGCAATGGTGTTGTCTTCCCAATGATCACATCCTCACCTGACACTCTTGTACCCTAAACTCATCACATGCACATAAACATAAGATTTCAAATGCACCCAGAAACCTCCACTTGCATAAAACTGCCAAAACTGCCAGGCTAGTAGCCATCCTCCACAAGGGTGTGCTTTTAGCCCACTTATTTTGCAACCATTGTCAATACCCCATAACAGGAACATGCCAATGATGTGATGACCTCCATATCCTGATTGCTGACTGTAAGCAAGTTTTCACAACTCATGAGGCACTTTGTAACAAAGTATGGAACATCATTCTAACTTTTCAAAACAGGCACTACAGAACAGGAAACCATACAGGGGGGGCAAGTCCATCATCATCCAGCTTGTCATAGGATCCATGTCGCATGCCCTGCCATCAGCAAGATAATATTGTTAACTAAGAGGCATTTCGAATTCATACATATTTCAAGATGTCTAGCACCTAAGCTACAAACCTATTCCAGTGTGCTTCCTTCCATCCCACCAGCACCAACTTCATACACATGCGAAGTCTCACAGAAATTTCTGGAGAAGAAAAATGCTGACAGTCATTATTCATTACTCTTTGTCATCATGGCAACTCACTGTAGTATTCTCCCGGTTTGGTCTCTCAAACTCTTCCTTTATTAGAGTGCCTTGCTTCTTCTCCTCATCCCTGCCACAACACATAGTTCAAAATCTGAGCTACATCTCATTTAGCAGTGTAGTACCATATAGCATATACAGGTCTGATGCATCCAACAGAATGATCAAGTCCCTACATCAAGTTTGCTAGGATTTGTAAAAGATAGACTGCTGTCATGAAATTGGGATAACCATTTACCTCTTCCCAAATAGAATAAGCAGGGTTCAAGAAAAATAAATAGCTGTTAAGTCACTTTGAAGACTACCTGTAGGAACGATAAAAGATGGAGCGGAAGAAGCCTCGGTCAATTGAAGACTGATTCATGATAACAGAGTCCTCCTGATTGTAGCCAGAATAACAGGCAATGGCCACCACCGCATTCTAAAACAACCCCACATCTCCATTATGTTACTTCTGCTTCTCAAACATATCATATACACTAGTTCTAATTTCACATTAAATGCATTCAAAAAACAAAAAGTACTGCATTTGCAGAGGCACGACATTCAGTAACTATACCCAAGTAGTACCCAAGAATGTGAATTAGTCAGATAGGGGAAATGGGAAGAATACTTACAATGCCTGCAGGAAGCTGGCGAAAATGTAGATGCTCCATTGCTCGTGTAGTCACCAATGGTTTTTGAGGGTAGTACAACACATATGCCAGAGTGTCCTGATGATTGGTGTCAGCATCAGTTTCTCTCAATTTTCTCAGGCTACATAAACTTTTGTTGCAAAGAAACAGAACATTCAAATCACATACAGAATCCCATCTCCCTTTCTTTGTGTAGCCCAAAACACTCAAGCAGATTTGACCTGAGACTGTCACAGAAGGCAAATAAGCCATGACCCAGCAGACTTACCATTCGAAGTTGATAATTGGTCACATAAATTCCCATTGCCTGCTTTCCCATTGCTGACTGGTAGGTGTTACGAGGTGACTGCAGGACAACACAACATTCAAAATCCCTTGTAAAATTCAAAAGCAAGCAATTTAAAAAATTATCCAACAAAATGATCTACAGAGAGGTGGGTAGATGGGATTGCATGTAAACTTCTGGTTTCAAGCAAACAGCACACACATATCACAACAATTCAGGGTTTGGGCTGTGGAAAGGAAAAGCTCAAAAATCTGCCCACTAGCATCAACTGCAAACCTGACATTCGAATACCAAGCAGATTGGCTGGTCAGAGAAAAAGCAGACCTGATTGTGATCAGGAAAGGGGATGATGGAGCCACAGACCCCAAGGATCATGGAGGGATGGATTTCACAATGTGTGTATGTGACAGAAAATGATGCCTCTGGGTTGTTTCTTGCATTGACAAGATCCTGCCAGGGATTCCAACCACAGTGAGTCACTCTATAGAGCAAAGCATTTCAAGACCAGAAGTGCATACATAATAACCACTATGCCGTTGCCTGCCCCCCACTTTCCCCCTTTCAACTGTTTCATTGATGGAGTCAACATGAACAAGGGTGGCCAGAAGCTTTGGCAAGTCATTATTGCAAGAAGAAAGCCACTTGTACACTAGGCATACCGCAATGGTCATGGAAATCATAGTGGTTTCTTCCTCCTCTGTATCCACATACTCAATGAATCCTTTGGACACCAAATCGTACCAACCACTTTCAGTTGCCTCCTGCATATTGAATCATTAAAAATGAAATGTTACATTCCTTTCATATACTTGTCACAGCCAATATGAATAGCCAAACACATTTGGACTACAATTCTGTAGAAGTATAGAATATGAATTTTACCTTCTGCTGCAATGCCCGAACATCAGATTTCTTGATTAACAGGCGTTGCTTCTCCACAATGAAAAGAGGACGACTACAGCGACCATAATCTGTGTAAAGCCGCAGTTCTTTCAAACGAATATCTCGGACCACTCCCACTTCTGTGTTGACATCCACCTGCCAGGAGAAAAACATCAGCAACCTCCTACATGCAGTCCAGTAGGCTCCTACATTGCATGTAAACTACTGATTCCAGATCCAAGTCCTACATGATCTAGACAGAGCCAAGGGAAACAAGTGTTAATGTAAACCTGACGGCGAAGCTGTCGAAGTGTGCGCACAAGCAGCTCAGGGTCACGATGAATTCCAACCCAAGAGCCATTCACAAAGATTTTTGTTGAGTTGGGTATTACAGCTGGAGATATTTCCTGCACCAAAACCATCAGTCAGAATGAAGGCACTGCTTTACTGAAGCTTTAAATTGGATAAGAAATAAAATATAGATCCAAGCCAAAGATTCTGCATCAGTTCCAGGAGATGTCCATAAACCTCAAAGTTTTCTGTACTCCACTCTTCCAAAAACTCCAAGATGGGATTGACAGCTGAGCCAACAGTGATGTAGGCCATAAGTGCCAAGTTCTTCACAAGCCCACATGCCTGCGACCATACAACCACATCTGTGTCATAGGTTCTGAATTGTAAACTTGCCATCAAATGTAAGAATACTTCCAGAGAGATTCCCAACTTGAGTGCCATGAGTAGGGGGGGACTTTACACACCTGGCCCTCAGGTGTTTCTGCAGGGCACATCATTCCCCAGTGAGAGTTATGCAACTGTCGAGGCTTCGCCAGCTTCCCTAAACAGACCCACAACATGCAAAAGGATTGCACAAGTCATTACCAAAGCAAACAATGATATGACAGAGTTGCACTCAAGGAAATAGAGATGAGATCATACCCTGAGATTCAGTCAATACACTTTATTTGGTTCTTAAGAGCTCACCTTCACGACCAATAGGAGAGTTAAGCCGCCGCAAGTGAGAAAGAGTGGAGGCATATGTCAAGCGATTGAGCACCTATACCAGGCAGCAATCAGCATGTGATGAGAAAATTAAAGTGCATGCTTGACTCACCCATCTGTGACAATTAGCTCACAAGCACCCTAGGCAGCCAGGCACAGCTCTATACAAGTCTTGACCAAGACAAAAATGTCAATACATTCAGCAAAAAAGTCAAGCTAACTTTCAAAGTGCATCCAACATAATTTCTCAGAATCAGACAAAGAAAAATAAGATTCAAGTGATGATCATCTGCCAAATGTGTAAACCAAGGTGGTTGCAAGTTGGAATAACCAAGATGCATCCATACCTGCTGCATATCTAGTGACAGAGAGATAAACAACCAAGATATCTACAAGCAAAACCTCACCTGTGATACACCTGCCCTTACACCTGCCGTATTTGCTTGCCCCCAGTTTCCAGTAGCCAGAGAATATTTCAAGCCACTGGTGATGGTCTTGGCCTTCACTGCATAGGCCAAGTTGATCTCCTTACCATTGTCAACACACTTTTCACCCACAAAGACATGTTAGGACTGGGAACTCAATGTGCAGCAGGTCTTCCTGTCCTTATTCCTGCTACAAGCACCTTATGCACCTAGTGATGTGATAAGACTCTCCATAAAACTATTTTTTTGAAACTACCTGACAGAAAGAGGAATCCAGGTCATCTTCCCATTCTACTGGTCACTACAGTCAGCAATTCAGCATGTTGACAGAGAGAGAACTGCTAAAGAAAGGTGAGTCTACCAGGCCTCTCATTCCTGGCACACCACATGGAAAAAAAGTGCAGTAAAAGGTTTACCTTTTGTAGGTAGCCTCGTACATCTTTTGTGAGCTTCCGAAAAAGCTGCAAAGTAATGGCCATGACCAATCATCAGCATCCAAGTGCCTCCTCCATCTTGACAAGAATATCCCTGACAAAAAACCTGCTGATGACGGCATCCAAGGCACCAACTTCTACCTATAAACAGCACATCTTAATGAACAAGACAATGAAGGGATAAGAGTATGAAAATCACCATGCGGAACAGGCCACCAAGAAGAGGGCCAGCAAGATCTAGCCGCTTGTTGCCATAGTGATCACGATCATCCTCTGCTCGACGACCCAATGCACATAGTAGCAGTCGGTGTATAATGTACCTGACCATACCAGCAATGGAAAGACCAAAATGTTGGACTGGACATTCATTAACAAGATTAAAAGTTTGTGACAGATACTTTCAGCTTTGGCCAAGGAACACATACCCAAAGAAATATGCTTTCTTAGTCTCACAAAACTCCCCAATTCCAACATGAGGGAGCATCTCCTTTTGCAGAATCTCTTTTGCGTACCTGCAACCACAACACAAACCTCTTGATGTCAAGTAAAGACAAAATTCACCTTGAAGATCCCTAACCAACAAGATGACCTTGATACATTCAAGTTTCTAGCAAACAGTGACACCACATTCCTGACCAGACAGAATGGCATTCTAGTTGTATGGCTCATGACACACACATATCACAAGCACCTCCTCCAAGCAACTCCTCAAAGGGAACCCCTACATGTAATCGCAGGTAGTACAGGTGCATGAAAATGTGAAACACTCCTAAACTGTGCACTCACTTGATACGTTTCTCCCTCGTAACCCCAACAGTAGACCCTCGCTTGCCAATGTAGTCAAGTGCGACCTGAACAGGAATCAAGAAAACACTGAATTGAACACTTTTGCACCCTCTCTGACTTACACAGCACACAGACACTGAGTAACAGCTGGATGTAACCTGAAGAAACAATGCATGGTTCACTATCTCATGTAATACCTGCTGATTCTGTATTACAAAGGCCTCCTCCAAAGATGGCCGCAATAGTTCCATCATAGCTGTATCATTGAAATCATAACATATGTGCTCCAATATGTCCTTGTCTGCCACAAAACCTAATGCTCGGAATACCACTATAATTGGAATCTCTGTGCGTATGTATGGCAGGGTTGCCCGTATATATTGCCCTGAAGATCCCTGAACAGAATAAAAACTTCACAGGTGTAATCATTCACCATCTTCACAAAGTTTATATACTCTAAAACCACAAGCCATGAAATGTCTCTACAAATTACCAGGATGGCTGCCACACATGAAAGATCATTCAGTAAATTGTTCGCACTTACCCCAAACTGACCATGTAAAAACCTCATCCACAAAGCCCATTTCCATATTGGTAGAGTCATTGGCACCTATTTAACCTGAATGTACCCCTAATTACAATTTTGAGCATCTACAACATGCTTTTCTATTCAAGAACAACTAGAGGCTATTTTTTGCATACAGAGAAACTGCATGAGCAACTCTTACTGACCAAAGTCACATATTTCAATGTTCACAAATGCCACCAAGAAGACTGAGTAACTCACTCATAGCTTCAGGAATCACAACAGGATCTTTAGGAATGGTGACAAGAGCCATTGCTAAAATGTTATTCACATCATCCAATTGTTCAGCGTCGCTTGGAGCGTTTGGTTCATGCTCCAACAACTCCTGAGCCTCCATTTCATTCAAGAGATCATGAAATGTCATCAGTGTGGATTCCATCGAGAGGCTGCTGTTGTAGGACCAAGTTGAAATTCTCTCTTGCCTCTTCTTCTTCTTCTTCCAAAACCAATACAACATCATGAGCAGGAACTTCTACAGCCTCTAACTCTGATGGAAGGTGTTGTGAACACTGTACCAAAAAGTCTTCGTCTTTCTCCTTTTTCCCCTTTGCTTCTGCCATTCCCTAGTCAATCGTCAGGCTATCTTTAGATCTATATCTCACCAACTTCACAAATTCCACTCCTTGCATTCATTGACTGTTGTTACAGTGCTGCATCTATTGAAACCAAAACAGAAAAAAGTCCGTAATTCTGAGACTTTGAGAGATCTACTTGCCTTAGTACCAAATTAGCCAAAGAGAAGAAGGATTGGAATATTGCCTGAGCTTGGAACAGTATCAGCAACAACAACTTTTGAGGGTCCGGAATCTGAGGTTAAGGAAGAACATCGACGTAATAAGCAGATTTCCTTGGCAACCAAGCTCCCAGTTGCAAATCCATCTGAACTCAAGGGTGAAGCTGCTACAGATTTATCTACAGTACAACACACGTCTCCAACATTGTCTACTAGTTTTCCTCTCGTAGTCGAAGGAAAAGGAGAAGGCCCGTGCTGCGAGCTCGCAGCCAAGAACTTCCTCCTTGATGATCCATTGCTCAAATGGTCGATAGCAGAGGTTGTTGGTATATCAATGGGATCTTTGGGAATCGGGGGAGGGAGACTCGACCGATAACGCTTGATAGAGAGACGAAGGCACTTAGGAGGAGGAGGAGCAGCCTCAGCTTCCCTCATCCTCAACCACTCTCTTGAGCATGCCAAGGTTTTCTTCTCATAGAAAGAAAACAAATATACAGAAAAAAAAAAAAAAAAACACGAGAATTTGAAATGCCTAAACAAACAATGACACTAAGCTCTCTCTCTTTTTCTTTTTTTCTTTTTTTTCTCTCTCTAGAAGAGATCAAATCCATTGTCGTCGACACAATTTCTCTAGGTCTTGCCACTGGGAGAACGTCTTCGTCTTCATCTCCGGCAGCATCTTCCTCCCCAGAGGAGCTAATCTCCGATGCTGCTGCGGCATCATCTACGGTATGATGATGATCGTCATTGAAAGAGTTTTTGAACGATCCAGCCACTGCCATGGAGTCAAAAGGCTAATCCGGGTCCACATATCGACTGTTCTGCGCAAGCAAGTGGCAGAACTCCTCCTCTAGTCTCTCCATTGCTAGTTGAATCACGTTCTGTGCTTTCTCCAGGGTTGCAGGCTGTTGCTCCTCCTCTTGTTTTGCATAGACAACTGATCTAGTAGGTTCTATACCTCGTCCACCGCTTCCAGATAAGTGGAAGCCTCCTCTTCCAGGCACTCGAAAATCCTCTGTTGCTTGGTTCACTCTGAGTATCCCAGATGCCATCAAACCACCACATCCTCCGCATGATCAAAGCATGATTCGATCATCTTCGAACCGACCGCACCCTGTGAAGAAGGTTGGGAACGCTTCGACTGCAGATCCTCATCTGTAGTTGTTGTGCCTACCTCATGCGAGGTACTAAACTCTAGCTTCTTGGGCTTGTCATTCATGCTGGAGAATCTGTGATCAAAATTCGAAAGAATTTGGAGCATGTCGTCTGTCATTGCAGTATCTGTGGTGCATAACGATCTCACAATCTGTTGTGTTATGATTAGAACTCGTTCTTCTCCATCTGCTGCCATTGGCCGCGGTATTGCCGTATCCCGCATGCAATGCGACAATCTAACCAGTGGTACAAAAACATGGCGGGTCCTCTTTTATAACCTCCAAATCAAGTCATCCTTGCCAAGGAAAAAAACTCACACACAATAGCAAAGAAGAAGCTCCTGCCTCGTTCCTCTACCGAAACAGAGACAAAAAGAAGCCTCTTCTCTCTACACTTTTCCACCCCGTCCTCCTCCAAAGCTCATGAATAATATCTGCTAGTACTACTCTAATTGGTTTCCCACCATCCTAGAACTTTCCCAAAAACACCAAATAAGCCAGACCTAAGCAATTCTTAGTCTGGAAAAACAGTAAGCAAGCAAGCAAGCAAAAAGGGCTTTGTAATTCCTCTAACAAAGCCCAATCTACAAACGAAAAATTGTGCACAACCAAGAGAAGAGTGAAGGAAATCCCATTAAGGTTTCCAACGCCAAGGTTTAGGGATCCAATGAGAAGCTCGAGATAGACACCGAAGACCACAATAGTACTTTCCCGCATTCTCCAATTGTGTTTGAAAAAACAGTCACTGGTTACAAAAAATGTGTACCTAGCTTACCAAAAGACCATAGTTGGCCTATTTTGGTTGCACATGCAACTATGAGTATATGCATATCAAATATATACGATGATATATCACAGAAATCATCCAAAGGTTGGGATGAAAGTGATCATAGTTGCACCATAGTTGCATACACACCCAAAAAGGGGGCAAAAATCCATTGTAGTTGCATAAAAAACCAAAGATAGTTGCATGCAACAGGCAGTTGCATCCCAATTGTAAACATAGTGGTTGCATATGACAAAATTTCTAGTAGTGACAGTTGACTAATGGACATGCAACATCCAATGTGCTCAAAAGGTGATAATCATTCATAGGTAATACAACAAGCTTGTCAAAACTCTAATCGTCTCCTACCCTACTCTTATGTTTGATGAAACAAAAGGACCTTCATCAATATCACTTTGGTACCAATTCCACAATTGCATTAGGTGAAAAGAAAATGACAAAACCTAAGATGTTGAAATCATAGTTGAAAAACATCATAATTATTTCCAACAAGATGGAGGTGGGTGTCAATATATAAAAGGCATTGTTCATTGTTCAAGGTGAAGGTGAATCTTAACATTAAAAAAAAGGAATTCAATTAAAATAGGTAATTTGAAGGTAGCTAGAAAGTGTGGAGTGATTTCAAATGTAAAGTTCAAAAGAAAAGTTAAGGAATTATTGGACCTATAGTTGGAAATCACCATTTCAACCATGGTTTAATGGCTTATCCAAGGGTTGCCATTGATTTCAAATGTGAAGACATGGCAAACATCTATGTAAAAAGTTAGTTAGTAAAACATTTGCCTTGAACATTTAACTATACTTTCATTTTGTGAAATCAAATGATTTCACAAGCTATTGCCACTTGTTTCAAACTTCCATTGCTTAAATTCATTCTTAGCATGTGCCCTACATGCATTCTATTGTAAGTTTAAAAGTAAACAACATTTTCACCAAGGGCAAGCTTGTGCTTTCTAATGTGGTGCATGACATAGATGTCCGTACCCCTTTAATTGGGGTCTCCCAACATGTATACAAAGAATTGGTGTATGTTCCTATTAATGTACTAACTAAATCATCAAAAAGCTCTTTCATTTATGGCATGTTGGCATCGCAATTCAAAATATTCTTCAATTAAGTTTTGAAGGATCTCATCCCATCCAAGCCATTGGTGAGGATCCTAATCCTAGCAGCACTACAATAATCTTTTCATCCATGATTCCCAACTTGAATTTGAAATGTCACATCTTTTGCCCAACAACACAAGATCGTATTTTGACAAAGGATGGCCTTGAAAAGGAAGTTTCCCAATGAAGAGCTTGTAGCAAAGCATGCCAAAACCATACACATCCGCAACAGGTGAATATTTGACATTTGTTCCATCTCGTAATGCTCACAACACTTCGAGTGCCCTAAAACACCCTCTTCCCGTGACACCATCCAAGTTCTCGTAGTCCCCAATTTTAACGTCAATCCATTCCAAGTCGTCTGTATATTGAAAATGTGATGTCACAAGGATACTTCTATCCATTGGTGAATTCATTCCAAACGTATCTCTTCTCACAATGCACATAGACTCAAACAATATAAGTGAAACAAATATTTTGGAGGCCTTAAAGTCTTTGTGTATGAATCCGCATCCATGCAATTCTTTCATCCCGCTTGCAATTGCCTTCAATATCAAGATTTTGTTTTAATAAGAAAAACGCGATGTGACCAGACAAGGAGTCATTTAAACTTCTATAGTGTGAATGTTATATTCATTTTAGGGTTTAGTTGTTGAACCGCTGTCAACTTTCTTCATGTAGGCAGTAAGGTTTATCTCTTCATTGTTTGTTAGTGGTTGTGGAGTAGGAAAGTTTGTTGCTTGTGTGTTATGTGAAACAAGTTGGTAGCTGACAATGGGTGGCCAAGTGTGATTCATGCTTGCAAGGAAGACAAGAAGAAGAAATGGTTGGATGAGGATAAGAGACGGGATTCGAAGACGAAAGGTAGGTTTGTTGTTTAGTAGAAAGAAGTGTAGTTTTTGGTTATTAGAAAGAGCTTGTAGGAATGTATAGTTGTTGTGTTTTTCTTCGCTACGCCAATAACTATATGATGGTCGGCTCTATGTTCTGGTTAGAATTAGGACTGATAAAGGGTTGATGCCGAAGGCTGATGATGCCTTAAGGTGGTTTGAGCTATAGAATTAAACGCATATAGAAAATTACATTTTATAGGGGCTTGGTGGAAACCTTACTTAAAAATTTAATGGGTAGTTCATCCACCTGAGTGGGAGCCAAAAACCTTTGTGGGTATCCTTTGGGCTAGGTAGAATGTGAATGAAAGAAAAGCAAGATGGGAGAAATCATAGCAAGCATTCATAGATCCATATTTCTCACAAAACTCTGTCTCTTTCTTGAATAGTTACAAACCAACTTGGCATACTTGGTTTAGTTGTGGAATAATACCCTGAAATAGATATGTTGCTAAAAACTAGACCAAACATTTATTTGCGTTGATTTATGTAGTTAAGGTGGATTAGCAACTCATCACAAACCGAATGAACATTGAAAGCGCTGACTTCAAGCCAGACCTTACTAACTCTTACGCTCACAATACAAGAACGTTTTTGTTTCCAGTAGTAACTAAATACTACTACTGTAGTAGATATAGGATAGGTTGATAAGCATGTATCTTCTGAAGATCTGCTTGGTCTGGAAGATTAAATATTACGGACCCCAAAATCAGATTGTTGTAATACTACTTACTTGACAAGAGATAAGTTACATACATTGTAACAGGAGTAAAGATATGAGAAAAACAAATGGTTTGTCTACACTTTTTCTTTTGGTTACAACGAATCCTTATGGTCAATGAAATTTCGTAGATCACATGCCATAAGTTCCAACATTGTCAATATTCTACCCTTCTCGTCCACTGACACCCCAATCAATCGACAAAGGCTACAAGATTTCATCATGCTTTCCATTTGCCTCCATAACTTGCTCGGGTTAACTCCATAACAATATGTTTTCACCACCACATCTCGTTGATTTTTCAAGTATTTGGCCAAGAAAACTTTGGCCTAACCTCCTTGTGCAATTTCCTTCACTATTTCAAGCTTTGAAAGATTTATTTGTCACCCTAAGGAAAACAACACTCCTCATTTACACTAGTCTACTTTAGAGAACACAAAACACAAAGATAGAATAAAATTCAAGGGTGTTGTTTTCTTAAATTCATGATAATTTTTCACAACCCATTGAAATACATTTGATAAAATGTCAATTAAACTTAGGTTAACAAAATTTTTGTTTGAAATTTTGGGATTCCAAAGACTTCATTTGATTATTTTAACCTTTCTAATATATTTCTAAATTTTCTTTTTCATGGCCTTGGAATCATTTAATTAAAACATTTTCCTACTGATTTTTATTGAAATTACACTTAGACATTTTTGCATGATTTTTACAACATTCATTTTCTTGGGTAAGAACAATGTGTCATAATCAAACCTTACCATACTTGTGAACAAACTAACCCCCAATATCCTAGACATAGAAAAAAGACAAAGATGCAAATAAAATAGTTCAATAAAAGAGCATAATAGTGGTAGAATGAGAGAAAAAGAAAGATGGATGCAAATAACATGATGAAAAAAACAAGCTAATGAAATTGGAATGGAAAACAAAGAAGGAAAAAAGGCATATTTGAGATATAGATGGCAAAGAGGAAAATATAGCAACGAAAAAGAAGGCAAAAGTAAAGAGAAAGGAAAAGAAAGAAGGCAAAGCAAAAGAGGAAGGGAAAAAATAAACAACTTAGAAAAAACAAGGTGTCAAGTGCACATAGGCCTTACCAATAAAAATATTCAAAATAATGGAAAAGGAAAATGATGTTTCTAGAAACCTTTCGATGACAATTAATTCAACAATGACTGGAAAATATATTGAGTAATTTCTTAATGTATTTGACGAATAATTGCATTTTTGCATCCATTCATTAAATGTTTTTTTGGTGTAGTCTTGTGTTAAACTGTGGAATTTGGCAACCTAATTACCATCAAAGAAAAAGGTTATTGAATAAAAAAATGAATAGGAAAAAAGATGAAAACACATGAAAGTAAAACTTGATTATTGTATGCCTATTGTCCCACACCTACCATTATCTATAAACTTGAAAGAAGACTCACAACTACTTGTAGACTTCTAATAGCTACTACCTATCATTTGTAACACATGTAAACCTTTTGTAACTATTGCCTATTGTTTACAATGCATGCAAACCCTTTATGACTATTGTGTATCGTTTGCAACAAGGTTGCCTTCCTTGTAAACCTCAAATCTCATGTTTACCCCTTTGTTGTTGCCTTCCAATGGTAACTATTATTATGTGGCAAAATGCACTTTCTATTCCAAAACTAGAATAGAAAGTAAATATTTTTTTTAACTTTATAGAAGAGAAGAAGAACTAATACATAAAAGTAACAAAACTTTATATAAACTTGATATGAATTACTCTCCCTTCCTTTATCACATTTTAAATAAAACACTAACTAAGGAGAAATGTTAAAATCCATATAACTTCAACCATTCTCCATTACATAAAGACAAATACAACTTTCTCCTTCTTTCTCACATAAAAGTGTGACACACAAGCATCTTCCAAATGCTAATGATCTAATCTTTTAATAAAATCCTTCACTCCTCCCAAGAAATAAATAAGGAACTTAAGAAGGATGTTCACCACACACAAGGTTGAATCCTTATCCTCTTAGATTTTTTAATCGTCTATATGTTCTTGTCTTAATCCCTTTCACACATCCTAGTTCTGGGAAATCCATCCATCATTTATCCACTTGGACTAATTAAAATACATAGCTTCACCCCCTAATAAATAGAATATGGTATGTAAGATATTTTAAGGTAATAAGGATGCCCTTTTAAATGAACTAGACTAGAATATTATTTCAAGTAACTAATATTACTTATATTAAAATTCCTCCTAAATTAATTTTTGATTATTTTTTCCCATGAATGTAATTCATTGTATTGACAATACTACCATCTCCAAACATCCATGGTGTTTAACCAACATAAGAAAATTTTCGAATGTTAACATTTTGTAATTGGGAATGTAAATTATGTAATTGATCACTAGCATTATTTGAAATATTAAGTTTATTTACAAGTATTTTACATCTTTTTTGTGTGACAACATTGAATGGAAGATGTTGAACTTTAAAATGAATTAGTGATTTATGAATTTTTTTGATGAAAAACAATGAAAATTTTATGGTTTTTAAAAAAATTCTACGAAGAGTAAATGAAATATAATAAAGAAGGTGTAATGTGTAATGTTTTTAATGATTTGGTGTTATAATGAAGAGAAAATACTATTAAAATAAGATGATTTAAATGTTTTAGATGCAATTGTAGGATGTTAAATGGTGATGAATGGTCATTTAGTAAGTCATATTTATGTTGAATTTTTTATTTATTTATTATTTCATGTGTTAATATATGTTGACAATACATGCACATATATTTTTATATCATTGAAGTATTACAAGTCATCAAGAACTTGTTTAAAGAGTTAGAAGTCTTTGTAGTTTAATTCATATTAGAATCTATTTTTTGTTTGAAGTTAATTCATTAATGGATGGTATAATAATTGAAAAATATGGTTAGGTAATTTGAATGCAAAGTATATAGCATTATGATTTGTCCAATAAGCTTGTGTTGATCTAATATGAAATTGTTGAGTTGGGGCATTACTCCATATATATGGTTGATTTGTGTATTATTAGGTATCATGCTTTCTATAAATGTAATATGGGAACCATGGGTATTCATGTAATTTTGTAATTTTTTTATTCAATTGTATTTGTCAACATGTTTATTTTAAAATCTTTGATTATTATGATTGGACAATTAGTAGGAATTTTTGTAACTATGTCTTTTAAAATGGAAATGAAAAAATGTGACCTCATTTGTGATGGTTTGTAGATTGCAATTATGTGTAAAGCTTGTCATGTGTTTTCATTGAACAAAGCAATGAGAAATTTAACAGTAGAATTTGTTTTTGAAAATATATGTGATAAGAATGTATTTGTATCAAAAAATATCATTGTGCCATGTTAGTCATAACATGAAAGAATTTTGAATTTACTCAAAACACGTTATAAATTTCTTCATGTGTTTGAACATTTTGCATTTTTGTTTCATTTAAACAAAGAATATGTGATGCAAATAGATTTGGATCATTAAGAATGTTTTGAGAGTGTAATTTTGAAGGATGAGTATTTAAGGATCATATGATAATAAATTCTTTATGATAGGATTTAAAAGAAGTAATTGTTATTTCATATTGTGTAGTTGTTTTTAAACAATGCATTTGTCTACTTGGAAATTCTTGTTTGACAATGGAAAAAGTAAGTATATATGTTTTTTAGAACAGACTTGAAATAATGTAGTATATGTTAAATCATGTTTTGTTATGCCACTTGGATCAAATGCAAGATGATCAAGAGTTAAACCTTGTGTTCGATGAATAGTGCATGTTATAGCTAATTGGATTGAATTTGTGTGATATGAAAAGGATTATTACTAATTTGTATTAATTTTGTGTTCTATTGGCGTGCACTTCTTGTCAATTGTAGGGAATTGTTTTTAAATGTGAAAGTTTTTGATTCACCACTTGTGTTTCAAACCTTCACTGCCCATTTCACTTTTACCTCATACTTTATATGAATTATATTGTAGCCTTTAAAAGTATATCAATAGTTGCACCAAGGGTGAGTTCATGCTTCCCAATGTGATGCATCAAATACATGTCCTTGCCCATATAATTAGGGTCCCACAACATGTATTTCAAGTACTTGTACATGTGTACAAAAATTGGGGCTAGTTTTTTTAGATGTCAAATTGGCATAGGGTGGTCACATTGTGGAATGATGACCTTAGGTACTTAAATGAACAACGAGTGGGTGCAAAAATGAATGGACCAATTTTTGGACTTTTGAATTTTTTTGTAAAGTGCTTGTCATTCTAATGACCATATATATTTGATAGGTAATTTTTTTTCGTAGGGATTTAGTTTTAAGATACCAACTTGAATATGTATTTATTTGATTTATTTAATTTCCATAATCAAGAAAAACACAAGAGATATGGACTTTCAAAGTTGACCATTATGGATTATAATCTTGACAACATTTTTTTATATGGACTTTGAAATGGTCCAATCATTTATGATGTGTTGATTAGGGACTTGATTTTTGTTAGATATTATATTGAAAAAACTAAGTTTGAAATTTTTTACATGATGACATTTGTAAAATTTCACCTATGGACTTTTAAATAAGCTAAAAAATAGTGATTTTTCAAAAGTCCATAAAACATTAGAAAAAAAATGTTTTTGGATTATTCTTGTGCACATGTATTAAAAAAAAGGGACCTCTAAATGGACTTTAGATTAAATGAAAAAAAATTCAAGCAATCAATGATAAACCTTTGTAATATATTTTAACCCACAAAAAATACCTTTTTTTGGACTAAAAAAATGGTAATGTCTTGTAGGCCATTGGTCCACTCATTCTTGCACCCACCCCATCCTATAACAGTGATCCACCATCATCATGTTATTCATGCAATACATCTTCTTATGCGCATTATATCAATTCCTATTGGTGTCATCATTTTAAGGCTTGTTGATTTTATTAAGAGTTCCAATCATTGAGTTCAAGATATCCCTAAAATTGAGATATTTGCCTACATAGATTAGCCCATCTTCAATAGTGGATCATTGAATCTCATTATGAACATAAAACATTAATGTAGGACACAAGGGAAATGACATTATCACATAAGACACTCTTCAATTTCACATCAATGCATTATACGTCATTACATTATCATGCTTCATGTACATAATGAAATTGTGCTAATCCAAATTTGGAATCAACTTAAACAATCACCCAAAAATGCAATGGGGCTCAGTTCTGGATCGTATGTGCCCAATGGTAGTACTGACCATTGCTTGAACCCACTTTTAAAACTTTTTCAAAATGAAGTTCATCAAAGTCTTGAACAAACCTAATGTAGCTTGCATGGTGGCCAACACATCTTGCCCAGCAACATTTGGGTCGTCTAACTAACCAAACATTCTCCTCTAGCTCTTTACAAGTAAAAACCTCTCATTTATTGACAATAACTACTGCGAATACCACCATCTAATGTTCCTTCTCCATCTCATCAAAGAGCTCCTCGTCACTACTTGAGAAGGAGCTAGATCACCACATAAGAAAGCATAATCATGGCTTGAAGATGAAGTTGTAACCCTTGAATTAGTGCTATTGGAAAAAAAGTGATGAACAACTCTCACTTATATAACCCCACCCTAGGATACTCCCTTGGGGACACTTTCACTCAAAATAGAAAAAATGAAATTTAACCCCCCACACACTTTTAAATTCTGGTCCCTAGTTTCCAGTTTCACCCATACTTTGAGTGACTTTAGGGACAACCACAATCACTTAGCCATGAAACAGAGGGTAAGGGTTGAAATAAGGTATGAATTTGTGGACAACTTCAATGTGTGCAAATTCTCCTTGTGCAAATAAATAGAGGAAGATAAAGCTAAAGCACCACTTGCATAGTGTTTCAAAGACAGAAAAAGAAAAGTGCTTATCCCACTTTTGGGGGTTTTACTCACATGACACTAGAGAGGTATTCAAGTCGCTCTCCATCCGAAGGACTAACTCCTTCCCTAATATTTCAAGGATCTCATCCCATCCAGGCCGTTGGTGAGGATCCTCATCCCAACAGCGGTGCAGTAATTCTCTCATCCATGGCGGCTCATCAGAAACGTCAGGTCTTTTGCCCGACAGAACAAGATTGTAGTCTGACATAGGATGGCCGTGAAAAGGATATTTCCCAGTGAGGAGCTGGTAACAGACCATGCCAAAACCATAAACATCCACAGCAGTTGAATATTCGACTTTTGTTCCATCCCGTAATGCTCGCAGCACTTCAGGTGCCCTAAAAAACCCCGTGCCCAAGACACCATCCGAGCTCTCGTAGTCCCCAATTTTAACGTGAATTACTCCGCACTTAATGTCATATACCATCCTGTCACGGTCAAAATTTACTTTCAAGTAACGGTAATTGGGGGTGTCACGTAGAAAATGCCGAGGTGAAAGGGTATATGCTGGAAGTGGCAAACCTCGATGAGGTAGATGTGAAAGAAGTATGTTGGAAGCCTTGAGGTCTTTGTGTTTGAATCCGCATCCGTGCAGTTCTTTTATCCCACTTGCAATTGCTTTCATCAGTCCGAGTCTGTCACCATAGTCAAGAAACGGATTGTGATTAATGAAATTCTGCAGATCACCTTGCATATGTTGCATGACTGTGGATACTCTTCCCTTCTCATCCACTGACACCCCAATCACTCGGCAAAGGCCAGACTCATCTCTCTTTTCACAAGCTTCCATCAACCTTTCCATTTGCCTCCGCAACTCGCGCGCTTGAACTTGACAGTTTCTATATCTTTTCACAACCACATCTTGCCCAGTTTTCAAGTACTTGGCCACGAAAATTTTGGCCTCACCCCCTTCTGCAAGTTTCCTCACAATTTTAAGCTCTGATGGAGATATTCCTCGCACTAAGGGGAAACAAAGCTTGTCGTCCTCCTCATTTACACCAGTCTCCACACCACTCCTCCTCCTCCTCCTTGGATCCTCCTCCTTCGCCGGCAGAGTCAGAGTCCAATAGCGCTTAGGTTCCGTGCCGGAAAATACTCCTCCTGAAAATACTCCTCCTGACGTCGTAGCCTCCTCGTCCTCCTTACTACTTGGATCCTTTCCTGAGGTCGTAGGCTCCTTGTCCTCCTCATTTACACTAGTCTCCTCACCACTTGGATCCTCCTCCTCCCGCAGAGTCTCAGTCCCCTCGCACGTAGGTGCTGAGCCGGCATACATGGGTTCTACTCCTCCTCTTGTCATAGCCTGCTCGTCCTCCTCATTTACCCTAG
>Ga0209208_10003422_pt1 | contig 22708 bp, 14 predicted proteins | sample S1TSphfallax_3_FD_187694 | JGI IMG/M metagenome (GOLD analysis project Ga0209208, IMG submission 187694) | Host-associated microbial communities from peat moss isolated from Minnesota, USA - S1T2_Fd - Sphagnum fallax MG (SPAdes) (version 2) | ecosystem: Host-associated > Plants > Peat moss >...
AGAAAAGGAAAAGGATGAGTAACATAACAACATTTTTATCCAACATTCCACATGAAACACTAGATGCAAAGAAATAGTCAAATTGTTTAGATAACAAGTTATGAGTGATTCAAGAAAATTTTGCTACCTCAAAGTTTCAATATGTATTTTTTTGGGAAAAATATAGTTCTAAAATTGTGTACATACTAATACATGTGCATTCACACTTGGTGTTAGGGACTTTAATGTTGAGTCCCCTAACATGATGCTAGTCATTTAGGACTTAAACCTACTTACCATGAAGGTTTTACGTTAATCTAACATTCACATAATATTAAGCTATCACCCATTTAACATTGAGTGCCGCCTAAGCTGCCAACTAGATTTTCATTTAACACTGACTTAACGTCAAGTGTGAATGCACCTTTAGTGGGGGGAAAAACCATAAACCCTAAACCTATTTAACATCTTTAGGAAAACACCTTTTGCCATTGAAGCATAGTCAGTAATGCCTTCCCATATATATGACTTTGAAGGACTTGACTCACATACCCACTTTGCCATTTACTATTTCAATCGTAGATGCTCACATCATAGTGGAGGTTCCTACACTAGTAGTAGTGGGTTTGCTCAATACTTAGTCACTTTTTTTTTAATGGGTGCATCCCTTCTCACCAAACTGACATTTGCCAATTACGTACCTTTGATCTCTGCAATGTAGTGTCAAAAGAGAAGTTCACTTAAGCAAAGTCAAGCAAAGTTCACTTCTGCTTATGTGTGGCAGCACATTATGAACCAAGAGTTAGACACCAGCAGCATTAACTTCAATAGCTATGGATTCCCGAAGAAAAAGTTGGAAAAATGGGACACGCTTTCTCACTTGGTTGGCCTCATTTTGACCTAGTCAGAATAGTGGGTGGGTTGCTTTCGTGCAAAGCACACTCTGCACAGTGCAAACGTGCCTTCAACCCTAACTTCTAAAACTTGAGACAATTCTTCGGAAAATGTGGGAAAGGACCAGCGGTTGGTACGAAATGACTGACTCAGCTCCAGTGGAGTAGGTAGAAGATGACATAACCACTATGAGACTCCAATCACAGATTCTGAGCTGCCAGCAACTTCCCATAAACATTTGTTGGCGTTGCCTCTGTTTATAGGAGGGTTTTTGAAAGATGATATTTTGGCTTCTGTTGAAACTTGAGATTAGTTATAATAGAGTTATAATATCTTGAAGGATTCTTGGTTTCTTTTAGAGGATTTTTTGAAGATTATATTTTCACATGGGTGAAATATTTGAGTCTTCATAATTCTGATTTTGCCTTAAGATACTTTGTAATGTAAATGGCAAGGCCACACAGTCTGACACACCCGTTGTTCCATTTAGTTGTGTGCCTTAAATCATCTCACAGCTCTTTAGACCACATGTAGAGATGTGTGAAGCTGTGAGTCACAAGTAAGACACAAGTAAGATGACATCTGTTCTTTGAAAAGTTTCCTCCGTGGTGAAATTGTTCCTACCCTAAACCCTAACATTAATTACCTACAGATTTCCAACACCTCTCCAATGGAATGTACTTTTTCCATGCAACAAGACATGCCTCTGTTTTAATGGCTTTTCCATCTGCCTGTGTAACTGTAATCACAACATCCTTGGGTGAAGAGACCCTAACTTGATGAACAAAAGGCTGAAAACTGAAGGGAATTGGAAGAGGAAATCACCTTCCAAGTATAATAAAATAATAACTAAAGCAATTTTTTGCAGATGGATGGATAGATGGATAAAAGATTTGATTGTCTTGATAATGTTCTCTTAGTACCTGAATACATTATTGCTGCTATTAAGTCATTGGAACATATATGAAAACTTGTGAACAAATTGTGGAGGCCTCATGGTCTATAAGCAAGCAACCGCTTGTGAGCATAAGGTACCTTCTATTTTTGAGAAGTTAATAGCATGGCCTGAATCAAACTCCAATTACACTAGGAAATTTCTCCAAAAGCACAAAACATAAAAGCATTTTGAACTAATATGATTCTAAAATGTGAGTCCTGGTTTAGTAATCAGGTGGGTTCCGTTATTCAGGTATCTCATAGGTTGAATAAGGCTACTCCACCCCTACCATGGAGACGTGGACCAACATAAATTCCCATACATTTTAATGTGATAGATAGATGTGATTTTCTAAGTGAAAGAAAATTCGTACAAAGCAGCTCTAGACATAACACTGCAGTTCTTTCCTGTTTGGACTTCCCCACACACATATACTACATGTCCTGGATTTAAACATTTGAGCTGTCATACACGTACACTACAGATACTCAGATCAGTCCAAACAATGCAAGCTGTCGTACACGTACACTACAGATACTCAGATCAGTCCAAACAATGCAAACACTTCAAAGAAAATTTGTTCACTGCAGCATAGTTTACTGCTAAAATACAGCACTGTTACACAGATAACCCAGCACTGTCACACAAATGAACTCATAACTCTTCTTTTGTGTAAAACTTACAAACATGGATCAACATATCAAGGTAGTTCTTTAAATAACTGGTGGGTCTGACCAGATTGGCAAGGAGTCTGACCTAAAGCTTTCCAGCAGGGTACATGGAAATTCGAAAATTGAGAGCAAATGCAACCTCCTCAGAAGGAAAAAACGGGACAATTACAACTTGTCTTCATACTCTGACAGGGGAGTAATCTGGTCCTTTAGACCCTTCCGCTTCCTAATGTCAGCAACAATAATCCCTGCCTGTGTGGTTGCCTCATGTGGATCACTGTTCAACATCTCCCAGTGATCAAACACACACTGTGGGAATGCCTGTCCTGATGTTGCAGCTCTAAGAGTGCCTGAGAAACCAAAGGACTCAATAACTGGAAGATATGCCTTGATGTTGTATAGAGGTGTTCCCTGCCGCTGGATTTCCTCAAACACATGGCCTCGCTTCTGATTCAGTACACTGTAGATGCCACCTAGTGCCCCCTCTGGTGCCTGGATCTCCACCAGGTACACTGGCTCTAGAAGACGAGGCTTAGCTGTGAGCTGAGCTGCATACATCACACGTCTGGCAGTAGGAATGACCTGACCACCACCCCGATGGATGGCATCAGCATGGAGCACAACATCACACACCTCAAAGGCAATACCTCGCATGTTTTCTTCAGCTAGGGCACCCTCTTTAGTGGCCCACTGGAATGCTGCCACAACAGAATCCTTGATTTCATTCAGGTATTGAACTCCCTTACACATGTCTACCACCATGTTGGGGCCAGTGGTCTCAGGCCCAAAGCACCATATCTTCTTGGCAAGATCCTTATCCCACCCAAACTCCTCTGCCAGTATCTTGCTCCTGACCTTGGGGTCATCTCGGGGACCAATGCGGCCATCATCAATGGCCTCTGCCAATCCCTCCTCCAGGGGCCTTGCCTCAAAGTAGAGACGATTGTGCTTGTTGGGGGACTTGCTCATCACTGTTCGGATGGACTTCTCTAGCACAGTCTCGCGGAAGGAAACTACTGGGTCAGACACAACAATTTCTGCACCTCCCATGAAGTCATCCTGCAAATCCTTCAGACAGATTTCCAGATGAAGCTCTCCAGCACCTGCAATGATGTGCTCACCACTCTCCTCAATCATACACAAAACCATAGGGTCAGACTTGGCCAACCTCTTCAGACCCTCCACAAGCTTAGGCAGGTCAGATGCAACCTTGCATTGCACTGCAACACGCACAACAGGAGACACAGAAAACTTCATGGCCCTAATAGGGTGAGCATCTACATCCTTCTCGCCAGTCAAGGTTGCATTCTTGGTGATAAACTGATCAAGTCCAACCATGGCCACTGTGTTTCCACAGGGAACATCTTCCACGGATTCCTGTCGCCTACCCATCCAGATGACTGTCCTTTGCACACTCTTTGTGTACAAATCCTTCTTTCCACCTGGCACATAGTTGGGTCCCATGATTCGGACCTTCATACCTGTAGCCACCTTCCCTGCAAACACCCTTCCAAAGGCAAAGAACCGACCCTTGTCTGAGGCAGGAATCATCTTTGACACATAGAGCATGAGAGGACCCTCTGGGTCACAGTTCCTGATGGCAGCTGCATATTGGTCATCCAATGGGCCCTCATACAAGTTCTCCACCCTGTACTTCTGTGCAGTGGCAGGAGAGGGCAAGTGATGGATCATCATCTCTAGAAGGGCACTACTAGCAGGCAGCCATGCCTGCATCACTCGCTTCATCAGTGCTTTCGCCATCAGATCCTTTTCCTCTCCCTTGAGGGAAATGCCCAACTTAGCCATCATGGGCCACAGCTTGTCCTTCTGGTCATTCATGCAGATATTGATGATCTGCTTGATAGGGTTGTACACAAACTGCACAAACCCTCGCTGACAGGTGGGTGAACCTGTATTCTTAGTTGTCCACTTCTTGGTGGCTGGGTCAAAGTAATTCTCACCCCACAGCCTCTCCATCATTTTCTTCTCATCTACATGGAATTTTGAGGCATACATCTTGGAAAAATTGGTGAGAGTAAAGGCCCAGCCATGAAGACCAGCTGAGAAGGCAACTGTTCCCTTCTCAGGGTACACTTGCACATCACCAAGCAGGGGATCCTCATAGGTGGCCATGATGACATTTGCGTTTTCAATGACTCGCTGGAAGGTCTGATATGCCTCCTCACCCTCGACCTTCAGTTCCAAAAAGCACCTGTCCATCTTGTTCACTGTCAGCACTGGCCGAATCCTCTCACCAAGTGCCTGTCGGAGCACAGTCTCTGTCTGCACACACACTCCCTCCACACAGTCGACAACCACCAATGCACCATCTGTGATCCGAAGAGCAGCAGTGACCTCAGAGGAGAAGTCAACATGCCCAGGTGAATCGATCAAGTTGATGAGATAATCATTGCCATCCTTCTCTCCATGGTAATCCTTCAGTGATGCATCAGACATCTCATAGTACAGGGAAATCCCTGTAGACTTAATGGTAATACCTCGCTCTGCCTCATCTGCCCGAGTATCTGTAAGCCGCACATCACCAGCCACTTCTTGTGCAATAATACCAGCAGCGGCCACAAGGGAATCAGTCAAAGTTGATTTTCCTGAAAACAAGATCCAATCCATCCCCATCAATGTCTTGGTTAGTACATTTCCTTACTGAAAAAAACTAAACCAAAACCTCCAGACTGTTTATATGAGCAGGCACCAAATCAAAGGCACAAGCACTGTAAGATGAAAGAAAAGGACTGTCTGTCTTCCAAGAATCCAGATTCTTCAAATAACCCCAAATAGTTAGATACCAAGCCTACTAAAACTTCATTGTGACTTTATTATCAATTTCACGGTGATCACATAAACTTACAGGAAAGGATGCATATAATGAGCTTCAAGAAATGTTCAAAATCGTTGCCTTTTCCTAAAAGCATACATACAAGCAAATCAACTAGCAACACCATGCAATCTGAGAGGTAAAAGGAAGGCGGCTACCATGATCCACGTGAGCAATCACAGACATATTCCTGATGTTGTGTTTTTTGTCCATGATCCGCCGCAACTCGTCCGAAGTAAACTTCACCTGCAAACCATCAGAATTAACAAAAACCGCCAACGGTTCAGCAATTATCCAAAAAGTCTGAGCTACAAATCGCTATCGTCTAAGCAGCGAGAACAGAGCGGAGAAACAAATCTAACATCTCCCACTCGTCAAACAGAAAAACCATCAACTAAAAGCAAACAACAACGCCAGATCCCTACATAACATCCAGATCCTAGCAAAGCACCTACCATGCTGGCGGAAAAGAAGGTATCCAACTCTCACAATCACAAACCACCCTAACAACCACGATGACCACCAAATGATAGAGGAAATCCGTCACAACAACGGATTTTTTTCTTCGTTTTCTTGAGCAGAACCACAAGCAGAAAGGAAGAAACATGGAAAAAAAAAAGGGAACGAGATGTTCACATACCATGATGACGCCGCGAGAAGAAACGGCCGACGTCGGCGGCTGTAGAGGTGAGGGTGATGCGCAAGCAAGCCGCGCGAGAAAGAAGTTTTCAAAGAGGACGAGGATAGGGTGCAGCCGTAACTTGTACCCCGCATCAGGCATTTTAGGGTTAGGGTTTGGTTGCAGTTAGGGTGTCAGTGGATGAGAGTTTAGCTGTCGAATGCAACCATGTGCTGTTGGATGCAAACCATCCGTTTCCAGAAGCCTTATCTGCAGCTTTTCATCCAGTTCAGAGACACGCTTTCTCATCCACGTGCGCATGTCCGAGAGGTAGAGAAGGAAATATCCCAGAGAATATCCAAGATGCTCAACGTTGCCGGGTCAATGCCGGGTATAATAATCATATGTGCCCCAAGCTTTGGTTTGGGGGCGGGGGCATTATGGGCGGGTATTTGATTTTTTAAGTAACTACTAGGCTAGTTCCAGGTATTTTCAAAAATCAGAATCAAAGAACCGTCAGCTCCAGTTATTTCAAAAACTTCAAAGAATTGCCAGGTTTCATGAAATAACCGTTGGGTTTTTGGACGGTTATTTGACTTCTTCCAAAACTCGAGAGCACTGCGTCATATATCAAAACAAGCTGTTTTTTCATCTTTTGATAACCGTGGTTACTTAGATCGGAATTGGGTGTTTGAATTTTGAGAACCGTGGTTATCAAACCCAAAAGATCGCCATGGTACCCGGGCATGGGCTTGGTGGAGTCTTTTAATTACTGCCCAAATTGTCATCGATTAATGCTAAATCTTTCATGGGATGTTTTTGCTAATGATGTTACATTAAAAAAAAATTGACAATGGAAACCCGTGTTCTTAGTAAACTTAGAAAAAATATTACTTTGATGATGTTGTATTACAAATATTGACAAACATAATTTTTTGGGTCATTATTAGCAAGCATGGAGAATTGTCGTGGGTATCAACAATGGTACCAAGGTTGTATTTCAATAGTTACATTTTACCAATGTTGGGTGGGTAAGTGTTTTATCCTAACATACATGTGGATATATATATATATATATATATATCATGGTAAATATATTTGTTGCCTAGTTAATACATTTTATTGCTACCTTTCTAATGATTTTACTTTGTTGCTAAATACTTTAGCTTTGCCTTGCGTTCATTGTTAATTGTTAACCCTATTTTGGTAGTATATATTTTGAAGTTTACATTGTACTTAGAGGAGGGTAATTGTTTTGAGGTTGTTAAAAAAAGGTTATATGCCAAAATCATCCTTTTCATATTTGCATTACCATGTTTCACAATGCATGTTGTTGTGATGATTTGTTTGATTGTGATATTAATTAATAAATTGATTTTTTTAAAGCATTTTATTGGCTCTACCCATAAGGAAGAGACTTGATGGTTAAAGGTTTTATTTTGCAATTCTCTTTGTAGATATGATCGCATGGACAATTTTCTTTTGTAGTTAGATCAACATGTGTAATGGCAAGCATAATTATAGTAGTGAAGTAAGCCAAGACTAGCACCTTACTCATCAAAGCTCTTGAATGTGACCAAAAGTCCTCAAAAACAAACTAGTATTTCCATTCTTGAGGAAGGTCATGTGGTTATCACATCCCTTTCACAAGACCCAACTAACTCCTATACCATTGCCTCTTGCATGGAATTGTAAGTAAATTTTTTAACCTCTAGCATTTGCATTTCTTTCCATTACAAAACTTGACCTTTTAACCTTTTGTAAGTGTAGATTGAAAGGTTGATTTCAATGCAATTTGATCAACTATGAAACTAATGAGGATAGGTTAAATATGTTATGTGTAATGGTTCCATAATTGTTGATTGCATGACGATCATGTTTGGTTTTGTAGCTTGTCGGTCACATTGATCAGCTCAAGGATGTCACTTCAAAGTTGGTCACAAGTTAAACTAGCTCCTTGTTTTTGGTATGTTTTTTATTCATCAATTTGAATGAAATAATGAGAGTTATTTTTGTGAAGCATTTGAGCCATAATGTTGACCATCTTTACTTAATCCATTGTACTTTGTAAATGAATAGAATAAATCACAACTTGGGTCAAGTTTGTTGAATTAAATGTTTACAAGTGAGGCACCAACAAATTATACATTTTGGATCCCCTTACCTTTTGACAAATTCAAGACTATTTTTTGGGTACAAAAATGTGATTTTAGATGCCCCTATGAAATTTTTTGTTTTGTTTTCATGTTTTAAGAAATATGTGTTGTGAGATTTCAAAATTGAAATTTATAGCATTTGTCATGACGTTAAAGAAGCCAATGCAATATGAGTTCAAGAATAGCAAGGTATGACAACAAATGTCATTAAGTGCATCCTTCAACACCCAAAATCCTAACATGGTTATTTTTTAATTATTCAATTTTTAATGAAAATTGACCTGTATTTAGGTATCAATTTCATGTTTTTAATGAAGTTTTTGAAAGGTTTAAGGCAATAACACATGTATGGTTAAATGTATTAACTTTTGCATGATCATGATCATCATATAAATGTGTATATATATCATTAAACTTGTAAATGCTAGTGACAAAAAAACTAAAAAAATGGGAGTAACTATTACATGAATGGATGTAATGGTAGTGATATCATACACACCACTATATACTTGGTTATTATTTAAATTATCCATGTTTAGATTTTTCAATGTTGCTTAAACTAACATTAGTGAATGGATTAAAAACTTCCTTTTAATTGTTTGATATTATTCATTTTACAAAAAATTAAGAAGAAAATTTTCTTAGTAATTTTAAAGATCAAGACATTTGAAAATTAAGGAAAATGTAGAAGTAGATGGATGCATGTGGATCCAAACACATTACTAGGACCTACACCCACCTCCTTGGTGCTTTGTTTAATGACTTCTTATTTTAGAATATTTTTAGAATATCCTAAATATTCCAGTTGTAAGTTTAACAAAAAAATTTAAAAAGAGTTTTTGATTCACAAAAATGTTGCATTATATTAACATAGTAAAGTTTAATTCAAATAATGTCCCCAAAAATGTCATTTAAAGTCCATTAAAGAATCATTTATGATAGTTTTCAACTATTAAAATCAGTCATTACATTGTTAAAAAAATGTTTTTGGGTATTCAATATTCATTAGATTTGTTTCAAACTTTTTCAAATGTTTTCATGATGTATTAGAAACATTGTTATATATATTTACCAAACATTTTAAATATTGATTTGACTTAGCACTTTAAAAAATGTAAAATTAAGTAGTTGTTACACTTGAAGTGAGTCCTAGTAACGTGTTTGGACCCATGTTACATTTTGAAATCATTTGCCTATTGCTTGGTGGGATAGATACTTAAATATGTCACTTATTTAATTGTGTCAAAAGGGCTCTTCATAGGTCATCACACCATTCCTCCTTCATTATGTGCATCTTAGAGTGATGCCATTAATAAACATTCAATAGTTAACTTATTTTTTCAATTTAAAATCGCATGTTTCAATTGTTAGTATTTTCATAGCAAGTTTGCTTGAAATGGTTGTAAGTGCTTTGAATCACAAAAAAGTTGTTACATATGATGTTGTCACAATTTGGTTATTGGTTGATGGCATAAGAGAACATTGAAAAATGATAATTTAAATCAATATCAAGAGTGCACCTTGGTAGGACATGCATAAGTGGCAGTTCTTGGATTATTTTTAAAAATGAACAACCAAAATGAAAATTGTCATCACAAAGTTCATGGGCCATGATTTGACAATAAGACTTGTGATTTTATTTTATTTTCATAAGTTCATATTGTTTAGACATTAATGTCATGCATTTGAAAGACATATGAAGCACATATAAGTAGGATAAATAATGTAAACCAAAAATAAATAAAATTGCACAAATATTATTGCCAAATTATGATCAAAGAAGTTTATGATGGTAATAACAAAAAATATGGTTTTTGTAAAGTTATTTAGTGTTGCTTTGGGAGAAAAATGACATGTGTTGGAATCTAGTTTTGATTTCAACAATGTTTGGAAGTATATATGTTATACACAATAGTGAAGGAGGCGTAAGAAAAAACAAGTTGTAGAGGCTTGTAATTTGAAGCAAAATGACTTAGTTGATGAAGGGGAAAATGTGGACCCCATGAAACTTAGGGTTGAACTTTTTATTTTTGTGTAAATTAGAGATCATGAGACTTTATCAAAGGTTTCTTCCTCCACCACATGACCTTAGCCATCTTTGACACCATCCTATGGATGTTTTATGGTCTTCATGATAAGTTACTTGTGATGCCATTCTTATGGATGTTTAATGAATTTAAAGGTTATTTGGTGTAGTTCTCATCAAGTGTTTACATTAAAAGTTGAGAAAGCAAGTTACAACAACACAACAAGGGGATTTTGAAATTGCATCAGAAAGGTCAAGGTATGAATTGTTACAAATCTAATATTGTTAATGTGCTTTGACTTCATTTCCCCATTGGAGATGAAACTTGATGCAAATAGTTATTTTAAATTCTGATAGTGATTTTAGATTTTAAAAATATTTAAATATGCAAAGCACTATGTACGATTATTTATAGCTCATCAACCTCTTGTTGTAATGATATGTGTGCACATGGGATGTGAGCAAAATAAATTAGACCAAAATGTTGCCATAATAATCTATTTGTCAAGCCAACAAAAAGTAACACCAAAATTCATATTAAATAATTATACATTCAATGTTTTTTAACAACAAAAAAAAGATATTTTTTCACTATTATGCATTAATTTTTCAATTTCAAATTGTAAAAGTAAGTTAAAAATAACTTTTTCTCAACGCATGTACCTTTTGTACATTAATCTATTCTTTTAGCACAATGTTTTTTTTAAAAAATGTGTAAGGTATGTTCTAACAAAAAGAAAATACAAATTTTTAAAATGATATATTTGAACATGCAATGATCTTTATATCCTAACTTGATACATATTTATTTAATGAAGTTTTATTATGAGAAAATATTTTTGAGCACAATATTCAAAAGTATTTGTTGTCTACTTTTATTATTTTATAATTTCTCAAAAAAATTATTCAACTTATTATAAATTCAATGGAATGCACAATGATTTCATAATGAAATTTAAATAAATATTGAATATATTTTCTTATACTTATGTAAAAAAATGTCTCATTTTAAAACTCATTTTTAGTTCATCAACTTTTGTGATATATTTTGCCATGCTTTCACCCTATGAAGAAGTTTATCAAATAGCAAACAAAAGGTGGTTGTAAATTTTTGTAAAAATTGCCTTGTAGTGAGCACCTATTTATTCATAAAAAATAAAAGGACCTCTAGAAGCCAATTTCAAATTCAACCTTTGTTTAATATTGTATTTGAAAGGTTTTTAATACAAATATATCACATGTTTGTCACTTGAAATGGGTGAAACATGATTATAGTGTGCAAATGCTATGGAAACAATATAAGCATGTCAATGGTAAGAGGTATGTTTGTAAAGCCCATGCCATTGCTATGGTTTAAATCAAAGTCTTTTTTTTTGGGTGCAAAAAAAGATAGATATTCTCCCTCCATTTGTGACATTATGGTTTTTATAACATGTTTGACATCCAATTTTTTGGAGGCTTTTCAATTCATTCCTTGTCAAACCCTCCTTCATTCCTAAAGGCTTTTATCAATGAGGTTGGAATCATAGTTATGACATTCTTGGTGCGAGAATGTTATGGAAGCCCAAAGAAGCAAGAATTTTAAAAAAATTTATAGAATTTTAATTGGTAAACAGTGTAATTTGGTAAACATTCGCGGGTAAAGAATGTTATGACAAGGTGCTAAATGAAGAATTTTAAAGAATTTTAAGTTGCAAAATGAAGAATGTCATCACTAGGGTTGGAATCCCCATTTCTTCAAATTGAATGTAACAAAAATCCCCATCTTCTATCACAAGTTTGTTTGACCTTCAAATAAAAGGTAGAGCCATTGCATGGAGAGCTACGTGTTTCTAATCATTACATTAACACCTTGAACAAGATTGTTTCCATATATTTTTGGACCTTGTTAACGGGTGGAAAATTTTAAATTAGTTAGTATAATAGGTTTTCTAATAATTAATAATTATTACTAGTAAACTTATTGTCTTCTATCCAAGGGGTGATGTTAATGGGTTTATATAGTTCATGTTAGTAAGTGGTTAGGGGGTACTCCACTCAATTGTTTAGAAGACATTTTAGGAAGGGATTAGGATAAGGGCCTTATTTTTAAAGGTAAAGGTTCAATGTGGGCCTTGTGTGGTTTGTAAAGAAAGAGGACTAGAAGAAATATTGGGGGAATTCTTAGGCGGTGAGAGACTTTTGGTAATTGGAAAGAAGGGATGGAAAACTCATGAAAAAATATGCGAGTAATGGAATAATGTGTTGTATTTTGTGTGTGTTTTAATGCAAAGATGGTTGAAAGACTTGATGTGTTTTGTCGTATCTCTGTTCTATTAGAAAGTGTGGAAGGTAGAATAGCTTGACATTGCACAAGTAGACTACTTCCTTAAAATGACATTTATGTATTTCTTCTAAGACAGAGTGTAACAAGGCATACCATTTAGTAGCCTCTAGAGAAATAAGTTATTAGTTGCCATAGAAAGGTAGCAACCAATATTTTAGGCTATAGAATAGATGAAAAACTTTAATAGATAGTCGCCTATAAATTGAAAAGTACAATTGGAAGCGGTAGGCACTAATTATGAAGCAATACAATGTGCTAGACCATAGAAAGCAAGGGGGAGGCCTTTTGAAGTGTTGCAAACAACAAGTAAAACCCCAATGTGAGTAATTGTAGTAAAGTAAGTTAGTAGAAGGTAGTTCTTGTTCTAATGAAAAAAAGATGTTGATCATGTTCCTCAATCTTATTTCATGGAAGACGATACTGATTGAAGGCCGCAATTTCACTCCTTAACAAACCTCTATCAAATTCTGCTTTCATTTACCAATATAAGAATACTTTGAATGCATTAATAAGGTGTTGAATGGTTTCACTATATTCATTAATTTTTCAAGTAGGATGCTTTTAATTTCATGTTTGCATTACCTTATGAATAGGGTAAATGCTGGTCATTTATCTTAACCTTGAACACGATTGATAATTTTGTAAAACTTATACGACCTCACACTTGTTCAAATTGGGAATTTTCACTACCTCATCCTAGGCACCTTATTTTTGGGAATGCCTCCCCCCCACCCAATGGGACTTTACCGTACTTATAAGATCCCCACTACAATGTATAGGACCTTCCGTGTAGGATAGGGCTTACCAACCAAAATAGGGCACCCTTGAGGAAGGAGCTGAGGTTGTGTCCCATATTTTGGTAAAGCCCTAGTCCGTGGGCTTTACCTCGTGTAAAGACCACAACAAATTTTTTTTCATTTTTTCCTATGATACCCAACAGGTATTTGAGAGATACCCACCACGGATCACAAGAAAAAAAGTGAAAAAGAGGGCATCTATAGGCACCCTCTAGAGATGCAAAATTATGCTCTATAATTCAAAACAATCTTTCATATGGAACGTTTTTGAATCAATTCTACATACCTGAGAATCGATCCCATCTCCATGCTACCAACCCCAAAGTTTCGGAGAGTGTCCAAATCTGCAAATGAATTAGTAGGGCATTGCATTGGTGCAGAAGTTGGACATAGATTTATATTTCATCAAGAGTTCCTGAGAGGAAAAAACTTTCAAGCAGATTTGGAGCATCCCAAATGTCATGACCAGCAGATGCACCAGACTTCTCCAGTATGATCCGAGTACCAACAATGTCCCCAATATGATGGGTTCAGCAGACTAGAAAAAGCACAAAGCAGATTTTACTAAAGATTTCATGTTAGCAGTTGATGCACACTCTTCATGTAGTCTTCCTTCTTTCTGAAACTTGCCTTGACGTTTTGTGAAATGAGGAAGCATTTCAGTTCATTGACCGTTAAATCCATAAGTTTCCCTTCCACATGTTTGCATCGAACCTGGCCCAACCAGATCATCCCACACCAGACAGCACTAAGGGCCCAGTCTCAGAGGACCAAAGGGACAATGAATAAGAAAAAGATTCAGGTAAATTTCACCAGTAGGGTTGACAACAATAACTCAAAACAGTTTTAGTGTATGCAAATGATAAATCAAAGTTTGGATCAGAAAAACAGGAGTTGATACTTAATTATTCAGCATTGGTAACTATCTCAAATCTTCCTTGCACATTCCCCATGTGCAACGAGATTCTTGTGGTTTTAATTTATAACTTGGCATGCATTGAGAGTTGGAGATACTTATTCAGATATGATGCAAAAGGAAAAAGCTGCAACACAATCTGTATCAAGGAATAAAAACCTTTAGAGAGGCTTTTTTGAGGAGATGGAAAAATCCTTTTACCTTGATGTCGATTGTACTAGTATCCAAATCTGCAGCAGTGGCTCTAGGACCACGAGAAGGCTTCTGAGAAGCATGCAGGGTGGGATTAGCCTCCACTGCAGGCTGGTATACATCTTCTGAATCTTTGATCTGTCTATCAGTGGAGGTTAAAGGATCACAAACAATCTCGGCCGTTCCCACAGCAGGAATCAAAGTAAGTGGGCCTTCAACATTGATGGATCTGGCTACCTTCAGTGAATTTTTCTCTTTCCTTGCTCTATGTTGTTTTGTAGGAACTTTGTTATTGGCACAATTGGCTGCATCCTGCTGTTCTCTACTCGTGGGCAATACAACTCTGGGAGCTGGAGCTACCATCTCAATCACCAAATCAAGATTTCTCTCTGCTTCAGGATCCGTAGCTTTGGGTGAAGCCACCTTTGAGAACTTGGTCTCTCTTTCTTCAGTTGACTTTGGTTGAGATGTTTTCAAATTGGTGGCCTTGAGGGTGGTTTTCTTCAGTGTTCCCATAGGTCCAACTGTTGAGGATTCTGGCACCACTATATCCCTGCCCACATTGCTCCTTTTCTGGAAAAATGCAGATTGAGCAACTGCATTCAAATTTTGAGGTACCTGAGGATTTCCTGTTGATGTAAAAGATTGGAGTTTTCTGAGGATGGCAGAGGTTGGGATCTCTTCATCACACTGCACAAGGGTTTGCCTTCCTAAGGTTGGTTTGAGGATCACTGGTTTGGGTCTCCTGAAGTCTACATGCAGCACAGAAAGGGGCATAAGTTTCACCAAAGAAACAGAACAGAATAGAATTTCAAATTTTCAAGGAAACACAAATCAATTTGACTCCATTATGAAAGCACATGGAGCACAACCTAGACCACCCTAGTCCCTGACGTGAAGGCACAAACTTACTGTGAGGAGAAATTAAGGTCTGGAGGTCTTCCACTCCTGAGACAGGTGTAAGTGCTTCTCTTGCAGTTATCCAACCTGTTGTTCTTGAAACATCCAGGCCATGTGAAGCAATCACCTGTCATTTCTCCATCAAACTCAAATTCTGAGTCAGATAAACAAAAATAATGAGCAACCACCCAGTAATCCAACAGAACTCAGCAAATTTGCCCAGAACTCTTCACAAATCTATCTCTCAATACAGTTTGGACTCAAGCATTCCCATGGCAGAAAATTATATGCTACCAAGATATCATTTGCTTGCTCTGAAGTCAGAGTGAGTTCTTAACATGGTTCCAAACTAGAATGACCTTCTCAGTAAAGTTTTGTGGATTGACAAGCACCTTGAAGTACAGCCCTCCTCTTGTGAAGAAATTCCAGGCTGTCCAACAAGGGGGGTAAAATCATGCACCAGGCTGAGGTCATCTGAGCTGAATTTAAGGAGAATTCTAAGGTGGAAAAACATTGAGGAACCAATGTAATCTATGTCAACATAATCTAAACATTGATTACCACTGAAACTTTCTGGATGCAAACCTGCAGCATCTGCTGTGAAATGTTCAAGGACAGAGGCAACCTTGGAGGCCCGAGCTGATGGTGGAAGTGCCATCAGTCCAGCTCTTGTCAAAACACAACAAGATGGAAACCTATTTTGCCAAATAATTCAGAGAACTGTTGTGAGTATTGACAGATATTGAATAGCTTGCAGATGAGGTAACTGCTGTACTGCTTTTCTGCAGCCATAAGCCAAGGGAGCATTGTGTTTGTGAACTTCTCTTCTTGTTTCAGTACACATAGTAATTCTATTGCACAGTGGATAAGAATTCAACCAACTTGAGGCCCTCTGGGCAGGACTGGATTGCCAAAATACTGGTTCTATGAGATCCAGTCAGCATCCCAATGGAAGACAGCCTGTGCTACACACCCTTGTGAAAATTGGTTCTTGAGAAATTACAGACACAGTACTTGCTTACCAAACTGCTTCCTTGGTTGCTTGAAGAGTGGAAGAAACTCTGAGGTAGGTGCCATTTTCTGGGAAAACCAGCCCGTACTGGCATGTAGATGAAACAAATGACAGCACAATGTGCCAGAAAGTATCAATTTCTGATGTTACTGCAGTGAGCACAAGTATTACATGCAGGAATACATGCTGGCAAGTCTCACTCCTTAACAAGATTTGGATCACTATGAGTAGAGTACAATACTTTATAAAGCAGCAGTTCCTGAGCTTCCTGGAAGTGCGCATCATTTGGAGGTGACCTCCTGCAGCCTTTAAAAGCTGTGGTATTATTGGCCTGATGGATTTGGTTCTAGACAAAGTGCATCTTCACCATGAAACTTTCCCTGTACAACTTTGCATGTTGTCTGTGATAAATGTAGAATATCTCATATTAGGATGCCACATACTCCTCTCTAAAGGTCACTTCATTGAACATTCCCAAGCTAACCAGAAACCCAGCACAGATTTCATCAGTAATAAGCTCCTTGTAGACATAAATATGATGAAGTTTAGCTATAAGGGAGCAACAAGAAGCTAAGAAATGAGTGTCAAATTCATTAAAACTGGTGCCCAGAACCAATTAGTCCTGAATGCTAAGAGCCTGCCAAGTTTACAATGCTGCATGAGCAAGAATAGAGAACTCTTGGATGGAGCAAATTCAAGTGGAAAGAGAACATATGGTAGTTTTATTGGACTCACCTACTACATAGCCCTCCATCATTGAAGGCAGGACACAGCACTGGAACCTATGGATTGTCTCTTCTGTTTGATTCCATAGCAGATCTTGCAAGTGTACCTCACATCCATCTTCCAACTGTTGACATAAGGGTTCAGGCAAAACAGCTGTAATCTGCCACAAGGATTGAAATTTTCATTACAAATAATGACAAAGATAACAAGCCAGGTTGCTAGTGTCTTGGATTCTGCATACACTCCTGTCATTGTAGGTTGGCCTCAAAATCCACAAATGCTTCTTATCCCAGACAAGCTCTTGCCATCATGTTCAAGTGCCATGATCCTTAGAATTTTAGACCTATGATTGGAATACCTCACATGGCAGTGTCTTAGTCAATGCTCATTCACAAACTCTGAAATAAACCTTGTACCCCATTTCACAAGGGCTGTGAGGAGCCGTGTCTGCAAAATAAGCAAGCGATGTGCAGGTTTGTTTAGGACTCTTAGTGAATGTATACCTTGAATCGGCGGAAGTGAAGCACATCTGGTGACACAAGCAGAAGAATCTGACTATCTGAGTTGAAATGCACTTCCTGCAAGCAAACACATGATGAGACTTGTTCTCTGTATGACTGAGAGTAGGGAAAGATTGTTTCAACCATGTTGTACTCAGGTTTGGAATCGGTGCATTTCAGATGACTGGCCTCATAGTTTGATTTGCTGAGTAAGAGTGAATCATATGCATGATAGGTAATGCGTTGAAAGCGCATAGCAGACACATACCAGTGACATTGCTTCAACTGGTTGACCATCTTGATAGGATGTCAGGCTGTTGCGCAGAAGCAAACTCTTCTCCAACGCCATCCAGCCCCGTAGGAAGAGAGCTGAAAGCAGACCGAAGTGTATTGCGCTCTGAAGTACAATCCCCGCACTCAAAGCGTCGTCAGCTGTCTCATCAAGTGACACCTTCCCACCAAAACATGCGACGTATCAATGAAGGACGCCATCGAAATGGATATTACACCATCGCAATATGCATGATCCACAATCCGATACTCGATCCAGGGCTTACCTTCGGCCTTCGACAATGTTGTGGAGTCAAGCAGGATCTCATAACCTTGGAAGAGAGCTAATGACTGCAATTGCTTGTGGTAATAAGCTTGGAATATCTTACCTGAAGACTCTTCTCCAGCTTCTTGATCGCCTGTTGTACTGTTTCCTTCGAATTATCCTGTTTTCAATGCAAAATCACCGCAACAGGCACGATACGATCTGTTTATGAGAGGACGCTAACGGGACACAGCAAAGTCTGGAGAAAACAAAGGAATGGCAAATGCTGACTGTAACAGTGAGCACAAAATTGACAACAATTTCTATTCACGCATAACTTAAAGCGGAAATGACATCACCTCACAAATGACGTATATCGTAGTTTTATTGTAAGGTATAGCGATGCATGCAGATCCACCAGCCAGCCCGCTCAGAATGTGGCAGATCTTGACGAGTCGCAGCTCTTGGTCGGGATCGGACACATATATAGTTGTTGTTGCGAGAGCTTCTGTCCGTGTTTCCACAGCACGATCATGTACACGGATTTGAAGCTTTTTGAATCCATGTGTGAGCGAGAGAGGGGATTCTGCACATAGAATTACTTCTTGCCGGAACAGATCCGCCATCACCACCCCGCTCGCTCGCCCGCACGCCCGCCCGCCGTCTCCTCGGTCTCGAGCTTGCGCTCCTGGTGCTCCTTCCTTCACGTATGCGGACAACGCAGAAAAACGCTAAGAAAACGAAACAAACGCAGAAAACGCATGCAGGGCACATTCTGAGAACCAGAAAACGCAGAAAACGTATGCAGGGCACATTCTGCTACCCAAAAAACGCAGAAAACGTATGCAGGGTACATTCTGCGACCTATGAAATGCAGAAAACGCATTAGGGCACATTCTGCGACCCAGAAAATGCATATCGGGGGATATTCTGCGATATTTTTTTGCCAAATTGTGACACATATCCAAAATTTATCATCCCAAGATTCTTTTATTCTTTAAAATAATTCATTTTATTTAGAACTTTTTTGGCATGAATTGCTAGGATTCTATCTCAGGCTGGAACAAGAGGCACAAAATTAGGAGGATTTTAAATTTTTTTTCAACTTTCATAGCTTGAAATAGCCAAATTTGGCTTAAATCTTGTCATGGTTGATCGCAAAGTGCTATAGTAAAAATTTGAAAAAAGAAAACTTTATATTTGTTGAGTAATTAATTTATTTTCAAAATTTTCATTTTGATAATTAAAGCATTCTTGAAAATTCAATATTCTCTTTCACAAAATTTTGTTGTTATTTAAGAAAACAATGTCTGAAATTTTTTAGCATTTCTGAAAAAACTATAATTAGTGTTGAAGTGCCAAGGTATTATGGTATGTAAACAATTTTTGATATAAATATGTACTTAATAATTTTACAAAATTAATCACATTCAACAAACCTATTGCAACAAACACTAAAATATTAACTACAAGTTACATGTGACATTGGGCTCAACACAATTAAATTACAATACATAGCAAGGGAAAAAAAAATCTGATTAAAAATTTTTTGATTAAAAAATGATTAACTTTTTAAAATATTTAAAATTTCTATATTTTTTATTCATCCATTTTTTTTGTTGGTAAAAAAAATTGAGAAAAGGATTAGACCCAAGACCTTTTGGTTGAAAGGAAGATTCTAACCACTACATCATGGTTTTTTTTCTTTGAAACTATTGTGTAAGAAAGATATTTACAACATTAATCATTGTGCAGATACAATAAAAATAAAAAAAATCTTTTTTTTCTATGTTGGCCATTGTATTGCAAATGCATTGAATTCAATGTTGCATTTAACTTGTCGTTCATGTTTGGCATTTGCCACATAATGCTCAGTGTAATTATATATACATGTGTAACTTTAATTGAGCAAAGAAATGTGAAATCACTATGCTTTTTAGATGCAATATTAGAATTAAAAATCAATAGTTTAAAAAGTCCTTGGTGTATTTAAACAAGGAAATTTTTATCATGCAAAGGCATGTTTTAAAACATGCCATCCTTTTTAGAAATGTTAGATAAAATTAGAAGTTATTTAAAAAATTTGAATGTTAAGTACAAAGTTTGAACCCTAAACATGGGCCTTCAAAATTTGTTGAAAGGCCAAATCCAAAAGCCAAAAACTAGTTGTGAAAATCAAATGATCTAGATTTGATGATTTTCAACACTTTCAAATTACGCAACAAAAAAAAAAATTGAACATGATAACAATGTGGACAAATTTGTAATACTTGTTCATCAATGAACAAGATAGTATAAAAGATTTGTAGTGCATCAAAGAACCAAGAAGTGGAGTTGAAAATTGGAGAGATAAAAATAATGGAAAGACAAATCATCAATTGAAATGCAATTTGAAATGTTGGTTTTAATGTGAAACATTGATTCCTTTGATGGCTTGCACACATAGTAGTGATTATTGAATGTTCAATTAGATATTGTAAGCACAACAATACGATGTGACCCATAATGGGGTAGATAGGGATGGAATTTCAAATGTTGATCAATATGTGTTGTGGTGATGAAAAAAAATGAAAATTGTAATGCTTTGATCAAGGTAATCAAAGTATCTTTTCATTAAGCAACTATGATCATGAATTTTGCCCCAACAACAATTTTCACTACATTCATTTCATTTAGTTGTGTTCATAATCAACTCTCTATAGGTCAAGCATTTACATTTTAAGTTCATTTACAATCAGAAAAATTAAAAGTTTGACAATCAAATCATTCTATTGGCATGCCCATCCAAAAACTTAATCAGACAAGGACATTAAAAAGGTAATATTTATCATGATCATGTTAGAACTTTGATTTTGAGATGTGTAATGATGTGCCTCTAGACTTGTCAAATGGTATTAAGGGTAAACAAACACATTGTCAATTTTCAAAGTTGCAATGAAATGCAACCCAACATGTTTTCCTAGCTCTTCACACTTACTTGGAGGTTAAATGGTGAGTGTGAAAACATTGGAATGAGATTACAATTATGTGACAATCATGAAAACCTCATAAATAAGTCACATACACAAGATAGACAATGCAAGTGATTAATGAAAATGGAACTAACTTTGAGTCACAAACTTGTTTTGGATTCATTCCATTCACATGACCTAAATTTAAAAGGAGGCCACCACCCTCCTCCTTATAATATGACCTAAAGTTCTTTCCATGGACTACATTGAAATGGCTAAATTACTTAGGACTCCAAAGTGGGATTCCTAAAATTTTCAAATTATAAATCTTGGAGTTTTGTGACCTTGTAACTTCTTCATATGAGCTCTAATTGAGGAACTTCAATTATAAGGTTGTAGGCCTCAATATGATTTTGCTAATATTATGTTGCATGTTTCTTTTGGAGGTCATTTGGACATTGTTTCTTGGGTTTTTGTGATCATAAATCAAACTATTAGTTGACTTATTAACAATTTCAAACGGAAATTCATTCTAGGAGTTTTAAGACTATTTTCTTTTCAGTGCCTTAATGTGTTTAAGCTTCTTTCCTAATCAATTTCCTCTTTGTTTTGCCTTGGATTCAATCACAAGCCCAAGGCTAGAGTTACAAGATAAAGTTGCATAAGGAATTTCAAAAAAACGAATATAAAGTTATGTGAATAGATATAGTTAGAAACAAAATGGATCTGTATTTGAAACTTGTGTATATTTGACATTTTAAAAAAAATTCTAATATATTCAATCCAACAAGTTTGTAATAACAAAATATAATTTTTTTTTTGCAAACATAGGTAAACAATAATCGTATTTGTGTCTATGGTGTAATAAAATACACACATTACATGATTGCTTATACCTTGCTTATATTTGACATAATAAACATATTATGCATTAATTTAATAATGTGTTTTGGAGATTCAGTGCAATGAAACATAGTGTCAAATATGTTTTAACAACAATTGAAAACTTGACATCAATTTCAAAAATAATAATTAAAAATAAACTTGTTTAAGTAGAGTACAACTAAATATCCAATATGTGGAATGTATTATGTAATTGTTTTTAATTGTTAGGAATGATTGAGATATGTACCATCTTATGAAACAAATGATTTAGGTAAGACTTTGTGACATTTTGGTCAAAATCATAAAATCATATGAGAATCATGTGTGTTTGTAATGAAACACATGAATATATATAAAATGAAAATGCATTAAGAGAAGAACAAATAACAATGGGAAAGTAAAACATGAATACAAAATAATGTCATTACAAATTTTGAAGAATGATGAAAAATATATATGACTATATCATAACAAATCCTTAAATCAAGTTAAGTAAATCAAGATGACACAAAGATGAAATTATTGTTCCAAGATACTTGCAAAGTGGATACCACTCATCTACTTTTAATAACAAAAGTAGATGAAATATGATATGCAATAAATATTGAATGAATTGTTTGCATTTGTGTATGATGCCTGTCTACAAGTGTAAGATCCCTCCTACTCTTATGGAGTAGGTGTATGGACAAACGTTGGGCAAGTGAAACAACAATACATAACCAAGCTAGGTATCAATTGGTTTTCTTGCAAAACATTGGGTGGGTATCATCTTTGGTGATTCACATTAAAACCTACCCCCTCAATTTTCACTTCAATGAGAATTGTTTGCTTGCAATTGATAACCATCCTATAA
>Ga0209208_10003423_pt1 | contig 22707 bp, 19 predicted proteins | sample S1TSphfallax_3_FD_187694 | JGI IMG/M metagenome (GOLD analysis project Ga0209208, IMG submission 187694) | Host-associated microbial communities from peat moss isolated from Minnesota, USA - S1T2_Fd - Sphagnum fallax MG (SPAdes) (version 2) | ecosystem: Host-associated > Plants > Peat moss >...
ATTTAAAAAAGAAAAAGAAAAAAAAAAGAAAAAGAAAACTTCCCTTCTTATTATGACTCCAAATAGTGTATGATTCTTGTACAGTTAACTGCCCAACTCACCATAGTTAAGATAACTGCTTATATTTAGTCTAACCAAAGGTTAGGTTGCAGACTCCTTGTAATCTTGTGATAATGTACACTTTAACTTGGAATTTCCCACTCACCATAGTTAGTATAACTGGTGTATTCCAGCTAACCAGGGTTAGGTTGCAGAATCACATTGCAGAATCGTTGATAACCACAGCAGCTAGTTGGAAGTTCGAACTCACGTCTAGTTAGTATAACTGTTAGGTTTGAGCTAACCAGAGTTACGCTGCAGATTGGCTGACTAATCACAGCTACTTGGAACTCACCGTGAGTTAGAATAATTGTTAAAGTCCAGCTAACCAGAGTTAGATTGCAGACTCGTTGTAATGTAGAGTTACGTGGAAGTTCTAACTCTTACCATAGTTAAAGGATTACGGTTACGCTCCAGCTAACCAGGGTTCGGTTGCAGATTCGGCGTGTCATAATGGACAGTTATTTGGGAGGTTCCAACTCACCGTAGTTAGGTTACCTGGTACGTTCCAGCTAACCGGGGTTAGGTTGCTGGCTGGAATGTTGGGTTCCTGGCGCGCGCCCGCTCGTTTGTTCGGTTCGCTGTTTCTCCTTCGTTGTCGTCGCGGTCTGGCAGCAGCGCCGCATCTCCGGATCCCATTTACGGTTAGTCCCCGAGCCTTGCGGTGTCTGGTTTTGAGCTTTTCATCTCCGTTGTCTCCTGCTCTACCTGATTGCTTTTGGAAGATTTGCATTTGGAGGTCTGTCGCGGTTTCTATGCCCTTTCTTGTGAGAACAAAGCGAGACAGCAAGAAAGCAAGAAAGAAAGAACCGAGACACAGAGAGAGAGAGAGAGAGAGAGAGAGAGAGAGAGAGTTGCTGTCAGGGTACGGAGTGAACGACGGTTGTTGTACGTCTCTGCTTCTTGTTGTCTCCTTGGTCTTTCTTTTGTTTTTTTTGTGTGCGCTTTTGTGTTTTAGTGAAAGAGAGGATTTGTTGTCTGTCTGTCTGTTGCAGTCGTCGGGGTTTTCAGTTTGCGTTTTGTGTTTTCTTTTGCAGTTACGTTTGTTGCTAACTGCAAATAAAACAAGCAGAAACTGTAATCTGGGGTAAGGAAGGGAGCGGATAACAAAATTGTTCTTTACCAAGAAGAACCGGACGCAATTGCGGTGAACGGGAAAGCACTTTGTGTTTGTGAATGTTGCTAGAAAAGATGTTGGCGGTTGCTGTTGCGGAGTGAATCCATTGTTCTTGAAGAAGAAGAAGAAGAAGAAGTTATTCCTGAGACGACGACAGCGGCAACAGTTGCGAGCGAGCGCGTGTGTGAGCAGCTTACGTACACGAGGATGTGAGGTGTTGTGGAGCCGGTAGCTGTCAATGGAACCACCGCCGGCTTTTGACGCCAGGTACGTACAAGCTTCCTCTTCGCAAAATTCTTGTTCCGCTGGCGATTTCTGTGTTTTCTTTTTTTGCTTTTCTTTTGCTTTCCTCCTTTTCCCGTAACCAGGATTCCGTGGAAAAAGCTTCGGAGCACCAGAACTAGGGTTGTACGACGCCGGCATTTCCCGTCAATGTCTTCTTCTTCCTGTCTTTTGCATTTTTGTACGCCTTCTTTGAGACTAGTTCTTTCTTGTGAGGTGTACTTTCCCGGGAGTGAGCTTCGTCTGAGGTTTACTCACAAGAATTACAGCCATCCTCTGCTTGAATTTGTATTCTATAAGACAAGGGGTTCGAGTTTCCTACACTTTGTCAAAATGCAGGAGTAGCAGGCATGGTTGGATCCTGTACAATGTAGTACATTCTACCTTTGGGGTGAGGTTGTATGTCCTCTTTCAAAAGCAAAGCTATCCCCTTGTTGATCTGGCAGTGTGTGGGGTTCTTTTCATAGATGGATGTAAGGGGGGAGCGACAAACAGATAGACATTGCATAATCGAGGGATGGCAAGCGGAGGAGGATGAAGATGTGGACATAGAGTTTTCACAAGAAGATGTCGATGGTGCAGATGAGGCTGGCAATCAGGCAGCTGCGGCTGCTGTAGCACCATCTCTCACAGGTTTTTGCATTCTTTATATGGGGGGGGGGGGCTCAGTGTGAAGATGGGTTTGTAACGATCCCACTATTGTGAAGCATGACAAGGATAGATGAATTCTGTTAATTCTAACCTTTCAACTGTTTTTTTGGAATCTTCAGGTGTAGCAGCTCGAGATGTGAATCTTTCGGGGGTGGATTCCTTTACTGCATTTGGCCCTGAGCAGCATACTTTTGGACCTTCACAAACTAGGGAATGGTGTAGAGTAGATGATGTTAATCTTGATGCTTTGGTGGAAAGACGGTCTTCCAGTTGGAAGAAGCGTGACTTGGAGTCACATTGCTCACTTAGGCAGTTTGATCAGTGTTTAGGGTCACTCAAACAGTCATCTGACAGGAATGCCAATGAAGCACACAGAGGATTTGTGTCAGAGGCACTAGAGGAATCTCAGGGTCATAATCATATGATTACCATGCAGGGGAACTCATCTTTTAAGCGAGTGAGTGCAAGGGAATTTCCAAGCAAAAGGGCAGGCAAGTCCAGTCACTCAAGAAGCTTAGCAAGTCAGTCTGAAAGTGCTAGTGTTTCTTGGGTTGACATCAAGGAGGCAGTCGTTGAAAAGAGTGATGAAAAAGAAGATGCCAAGCGAAGGAAAAGTGTGCAGGTCAGTTAACATTTTTCTAGTTTTAGGGGTACTGTGACCTTTGATAGTGTGTCAACTCTATGTAGTCCTTGTACATTGTAATGCCATATATGTTAAACCCTTTCTAGTAGTTGTCTCACTGGAATGTGATGTTCAAATTTGTTGTATGGGTTTTGGCAGATTGTTGAAAAGTGGAAGGGAATAGAGATGGAGCATCCATCCTCTGCAAGGATCAAAAGAGGGACGCGAAATAATGATATGATCCCTTGGAGTGTCATGAATCTTCTACCTGGCAAAAGACCAGTGGACATTAAATCAAAGGATGCTAGTGTTGATAATGAGAAAAGGGGTTCCCTGGCAAAAAGAAAAGAAAGGTTAAAAGAGAAACAGATGGAAATCCAAGAAAAGACAAAGAAACTTGTGGGAAAGGAGAAGGAGGTTTCATTGATGAGGTTTAATGGAAAAGTTGTCAGGTCTGTTGAAGACCGAAGCTTACAAGACAGAAGAAAGAATGGAAAGTTGCTTGGGAAAAGAAAGTGCGATAGTCAATCCTCTTTTGCAGCTGAGGAAGAGGTCAGGAAAAAGAAGGGACGCGTACATGATCAAAAGGAGCAGGAACTGCATGAGAATCCTTTAAATGGGAAGCGAAGGGGAGTAGTAAGCCCCTGGAATAGTAAAGAAAGAAGTCCCAAAAAATGTCGTCAACAGGTCAACAGAGCTGACATTGATGAAGATGGTGCTGAAGATAGTAGAGAGCAGGAGGAGCTACAATGGAGAGCTGGTCAGAAATTAGATGGGAAGGGAAAGAAGGCCTCAGGTGCCAAGGCACTGCCACCAGATTCAGGAAAGGAGAAATTTGCTGCATATAGCATTACAGGTTCAGCAAAATGCAGGAGATTACCTGGTCAAGATCTTCAGAATGATAATCCGCAGGAGTATCTACATTATCCTGGTAATGAATTTGGGTGGGGAAATGTTCCCATGATGTTTGGCAGGATGAACATGTGGTGCAAAAAGTCTGAGGGTCATAGCTTGTAGGTCATGAGCTGTCTATCCTGCTCATGAGTCATGGAAGCGTTATCCTTTTGAGGCACCACAAGGAAGTCTGTTTTGCTGAGAGTTGCTGAAACTACTGTGGGACATGGTCATGCAGAGGAGGGTGCAAGTGCAGCACCGAGCAGTAAAAGCAGTGATAAAGCAAAGAAACACTTGGTGGTTGATATTTTCAGTGGGATGGGAGATACAATTGGTGACAATTTGCCACAAGTAGATGGTGAAAGATCAATACGTGGCCATGTTTCAGACTGCAATGTAATGAGAAAGTGAGTTCAATTTCTTTACAGTTGCAGGTTCACCAACTCTTCTCATAGTTTTGACCAGTTATTGATGATGAGCAGACTTACGAGTTAGTGCATCAGCTGCTACATGTTGACATACATAGCTTGCCACCAGTACCTGAGATGATTCAGAACGTGTCCATGGGTTCTCAGGGACATCATAGTTGTGATTGCAGGGTCTCTGTGAAAACAAACACCAACGAGAAGGTGGCAGGCTGTGTTCATGATGTTCCAGATGCGGAAAATTGCAAGGGAGCAAAGGTTTTGATCTTTCTATGTCAGTGTGCACAGTTAATTGTTGTTCGATTTCCAGTTCCATATTTTCTTGGTTTCACCAGTTGACTGTTGCAGGTCATAGTAGATGCATCACTGTTTTGTGGTCTCTTGATTCTGTTTGATGCTTTGCTATTTTTGTAGGCAATTCAAGAAGACCTGTATTGCAGTTGAAGATCTGCATTTCTGTCCATCAGGACTCTTGATTGACTATGTATTGGGTTGCCAAATTTACAGTACTTTAGTTCTACTGCTCCAAGTAGGACAAACTTTGAAACTTGTATATTGTGATTCAGGATAGTGAAAGGCAGATGGAACCTTTGCCCAATGTGGAAGAGGATGGTAGCAATGAAACTCTGGTGCATCGAAGACTGGTATGGATTAAGGTTTGTTCAACATCTTTGTGGTCCAACAATGTTGTTTGTGTTGTGACATGTTGCTGGATGCAAACTGGTCTTCCCTGGTTTAGGATTTTCTGCTATGTTCCAATACTGTGTGGAATATAAGGCTTGACAACATGACAGGATTCAGAGCTTGGGTGGAATGTACGAAGGTTTTTTTGAATCTCAGTGTAGTTTGTCTTTCATAGGGAAATTTCAACAGCCACTCATTTTGTAGCAGATTGTATTGTTGGTTGAAACAACAGTTCTCTCATGTGTTATGAAGGTCAGGCCTTGTAAAGGTGTCAGAAAGCATTCTACAGAAAAAATGCTGTTAGCAACTGATATTTTTTGGCATAACTGAATGATCATGGGCTATTTTTGCCCAGGTGGATGAGGACGGACTTTGGTGGCCTGCAAAACTTGTTGCAGAGAAGGAAGTTCCATTGAAAATTCTGAAGCAAATTTCCATGGGCAAGGGAAAATTTGTGTCCCTTTTCCAACCTGAGAAGGGATTGCAGCAATTCCAGACTGTGAGACGAAGGTTAGTTTTGTTAACATTTTCCCATATCCATAGCTGAGAATTGGAATGTTTGGTTTCTTTCTTGTTATGTAGTGTTGATTTCTTGCTTCCCAATTAGGAGAATTTTTTTGAATCATGGTTGACCTACAACATCTGCAATTTTCATTGCAGTTGTATGCGTCCTTTTGAGCCATTCTATGACAGCTGTAAGAGTCTGAAGGCTAGCCCTGATTTCAAAGCGGCAGTCAATGAGGCCCACAATCTGCTGTGTGCACACTCTGCACTGGGTGTTAGCTTGGGTTCAGCCAGATGTGATGGAGACAAACCCATTCCAGTAGAGAAAGACAACGCAGCTGAGGGAGAGGTGCCAGTTTTTGAGGGATCACAGTCAAGCAAGTTCAGGGATGGGGGTATCCATACCAAAAAGCAAATTGTACTTGCTTGTTTTGCCAAGTCAAGTAGCACTTCAAAGTGTGAGGGTGACAACAACTCACTGCAACGTTCTGCAACTGGAATTATGGAAGAAGCAATGGATGAGTGTGAGAGATGTGAGGAGAAATCTGGTGGAGAGGGGTATATTCGAGAAACTGAAAGCACTGGCGAAATCCATGACGTAGGCTATGACATTGAGTCTAGAGTGAAAGCGAGGACTGGGATTTTGATTCCTAATAAGGATGTGTCTGAGAAGAGGAAGTCTGCAGAAGACAGGGAGGTGACTGATGCTGAGAAGGGCCACCCCATGGTTGAGAATGTTCATCTAGACAATAGAAAGGTGCAGCTGGACATAGAAATTCTGCCAGGAAAGAGGATTTTAGCATATGACATTCCAAATGAAGAGCTGTGTCTTCAGAATGGTACTGTGCTCAAAATTGATTCCCAGTCTCTGGGAGAAGCTTTAAGTAAAAATAATACAGGCAATATTCCACATGATTGCATACGGAAAGTGGGAGTTAGCAATGTCAGATCTAGGTTTCCTAAATCTGGAAAAAGTTCAAAAGGCTTGGAGTTTGCAACACTGAACCAATCCAGTGAGTTTGCAAAACGGTTGAAGGATACTTGGGTTCGGGAGTATGATGGAGATGAGTTTCCTGAGTTTCTGAGGATGAAATTTGTTGCAGCATGTATGGCAGAGGAACAGGGATATGTAGTGAACTGGGCTATGGAACATTCTCGTACGCTTAGCAAGGGGTTGAAATATGTAGCTTGGGGACAGAAACCAGGATTAAGCTTTGCTTATCGCAGGTTTCTGGTTGAGCTCTTACAGAAGGTAGAGGAAGGACGAGGGGATAGCTGCAAGCCTGTTCAATGCGACCATCAGGCGCAACCATCTCATCTTGTAGATACGAAGTGCCAAGAGGAGAAGTTGGATTTGGCTGAGTCTAATCCCTTGTGTCAACAATGCAAGATTGGTGGCGAGCTACTGTAGGTTATCTCTCATTGTTTTCCTGCAGTTATATTGCAATCTGCATGTAGCTTTAGGAATGCAACATAGATATTGTGGATGCATGTGCATTGAGTAATTTTGTAATGATTTTGTGGACATGAGTGAGTAGTCTAGATCTATTTTGCAGAAATATAAGGATTGTTTGCAGTTGGTGTGGTAGCAGGAGTTGCAGGAAGACATACCACCTCAAGTGCCTTGACCCTCCACTTGATGACACACACCGTGCCAATTTTTTCTGTCCAAGCTGTTCAAAGAATGGTTTGGTGGAGAAACCTCCTGTCAGCCAGGGTGAGAAAGGCTGTGATCAACATAAAGAACAAGAGAATGGCATGGCTAGGTACTTTAGCTTCCATACCTAAGTCCCCTCATATGTCCCTCATACTTCACAAGTTTCTGTCATCTTGCATCCTAGGTTTTGTGGTGGATCCAACTTTTTCCTGAGTGCTGGTGTGTGGATGCTCGCTTGGCTCTGCTGCCACAGAATAGGCAGTTCTGGTGAAGGGGAGAATGGTGATGTCACACACAAAGCAGGAGCAGCTAAACTGGTGGTTGCAAGGAAAGACTTCGTGGTGGAGTTTGATGTTGGAAACGATGATAATATTGGCACAGTGCAAAAACTTTGCAAACCTCCTGATTCAACATCTGGTTTACAACCCTCAGAGATAAGGCGATCAAGCCCCATCCAATTGGTAAACAAGGATGAGCGAAGTGGCAGCCGCTGTGAAACAAGCCTCTTGCAAGCAGGCTGTAGGGATGTTTTATTTGTCTCCTCTGAAGCCCTATCTGCAGATGCAGAGCTAGAGGAAGGGGAAATTGCTCCAATTAGGAGGTTTCGTTCTTGTGAGGCTCCAGAAAAGGCACCAGAGGGTCTCTTGAAGATGCACTCCACTGGAACATCACCAGTTATAAATCAACGCATGGTAGGCTCTTCTGAAATAGCAGTCGATAGACATACAACAAAGGAGAATGAGAGGGATCAAAGTCAGCCAGAAGAATCTCCCACTAGTGATGAACACAACAGCGTTTGTGAGGAGTGTGAAACTGGAGGAGAACTAATGTAAGACCTAATCCTTTGGTTACTGATTTGCTAAGATGGTTTGTGCTACAGATATTTTCTGTCTTGCTCATTTTATGACCTCCATTTTGATTGTTGTTGTTGGTCTCTTGTTGTTGGGTGTTGGTATCTTTGCATCAGTTTGTGTGATGGACAAGGGTGCAGAAATGTGTACCACAAGGAGTGTCTAGTGCCTCCACTAGCAGCAGTTCCTGCTGGGGAGTGGTTTTGTTCATCATGTCAGATGAAGCGGAAAGGCAGTGTAGTAGAAAAGATTTGGGGGATGCGGGAGGTGGCCACTGGAGCTCTGCCTACAGAGTCAATTGGTTGGAAGAGTGGCACTTGCCATGGTATGAGTCATGCAGAAACCATGGATGAAGATGTGGAGGAAGATGAGGATGAAAATCTTCCTTTGAGTGCCATTTTCTGTAGAGACTCCAGAGGATTTGGGAGTGAGAGGAACGGGATGGACATTGATCCTAATTTGTCAAAAGTGGGGAACAAAACCAGGCTTCAACTTGAGGATTTGCACTCCCAGCTTGAGGCTGATGCTGTGGGAGGGAAGGAGTACTTTGTGCAGTGGAAATCATATTCCCATGCTCACAACAAATGGGTCTCAGAAAGGGAGCTGGAACAGCTGGCACCAAAAGAGCTTGCTCGGTTTAAGAAATCGGCAACACAAGGACGTGTAATCTTTCATCATTGACCTTATGCATTGTTTCCATAACAGCAGATGCACACTTGAAATCCAGACAGGTAGGGATTCTTAATATATTTGTAAGGGCTACTAGGCTGAATTGCAATGTGTCATGTTTTTGTGTGATCATCAGGTGGAAGAATGGGAGTCTGATTGGGCTCAGCCACAGCGTGTCATCCAGAAAAGGTTCATGGTTCAATCTGAACAGTTGCAGGAAAGATGTCTGTGCCCACAGGATGAAGATTGTAGAGTGGAGTGGTATGTGAAGTGGAAGGGTCTGGGGTATGAGCATTGCACCTGGGAACCTATGGATAGGGGTGTTCTTGCAACACCCATAGCAGCAAGGCTCTTCTCTGATTTCAAAAATTGGGAAGATGCTGCAAGACAACGTACCACACCTGAAAGCGCAAAAGAGGTACAAAACTCCACATGGGTTAAGATGCTTCCAAGAAAAGAATTCTTGAAATTCTGCATACTAACCATAATTCAGAACCATTGCTGTGTGTCCCAATGAAATTACTACTGTTTTTTGGAAGGTTTCCAATTCAGACTACAGAAGTTAAACCAAGTTGCTTTCTTTGAGTTGGGAAAGGAACAATTCCAGCTTGGAAGAATAATGAAGGCCTTGAGGGCAATTATACTTAGCTGTTGTTGTTCTGCATGGGGTTTAGGCAGAGAGGCTCAGGAAGAATCCATTTGTGAGTGTGGAGTCTCAACCAGGTTGGAACTCTTTGGAGCCATTGGCCCCTAACCAGCTGGATGCATTGAATCACGTATGTGGATGGTGGCGGAGCCACAAGAATGGCATCTTGGTGTATGAGGCCAGTCAGGTTCAGAATCTGAAACCTGATTGTTCATCCTGTGTCTTATTCTGATCATGGTTCTGCTTTTGTTTATACAAACTATAGCATAGGTAATGGTGAAGTTTGTCAGAATGTAGCATAATTATCTGGGGGGGAATTTGTGGTCATGTTTTCAGAGGGCTGAGATTTCGATTGAAGGAAAAGCTTAAAGGGTCAATTTACTGCTGGTTAGCACACATGCATGATATGAAACATGGTGGTTTTGATGATTTATACACTTTGCATGTGATAGATACTGGCTATGAACCTTGCTACCTGGTTACAAGGAATTTCCAGTGTCTGCCTGTTTAGGGTTCCTGTCTGGTTCTGATTGATTTTGTTGGAATGCAGGAGAAAATTGTCACAACGGCTCTGTTTGTTAGGACTTTGGTCAAAGGTTTTCAAGTGGTCCATCCCATCCTGATTGTGGTCAATGTGGCACTTGTACAAAGCTGGGAACGGGAGTTACATCTCTGGGCTTCTGATGTCAATGTTGTCAACTATGCCTCAAAGAATGAAGAGGCAAGAGATATCATCCGGCGAGTGGAGTTTAACCTTAACTCTGGACTATTCAAACCAGAGGTGGTTCTTACCACTTTTGAAGTCTTCAATAATGTAAGTGTTCTGACATAATACTGTGTTGTTCAGCTGACTAGTCTGCATTTTTGAAGATGGATATAGGATGTGTTTGCCATAATGCTATGGCTTGTGCATGTAAGGAATTACGCTAGAGAAATAATATATGATCAATCCAGGATATGGAGATCCTGAAGAATCTGGAATGGGAGGCTTTGATAGTTGATGAGGGTTGGCGGCTGCATCCACAAAAGACATATCACCCCTTCAGCTGGCTGAATTCTGCATTTCGGCTCCTGCTTTTGAGTGAACCACCCAAGGTACATGCCATCTTTTATGCAATTCCAATCAAATGATTCTGTCTGCCATACAGCATTTCAGTATCTTTTGGTGTTTTTGACAGACTCTTTTGCTTGGTCCAAGCTGAGCACAGGGTCTATGACTGTATGGCTATGACACAATCTTAAATGTTTTAAATTATTTACTGCTTTTGGAGTTGGCCATGTTTTGCTGAACTGGCTTGCTGTGGTGACTGCATGTTCCTTGCTACATACGTTAGGACACATTTGGGCTTATTTCTCTTTGGTTGCTGTAGTTTTTGGTTTTAAAAGTATTTCTGCTGTTGTACTGTCTGGGCTATTAAGTTTGGCCTGCCTTTATGCCATTCAATTTGGTTTTCTTTTGTTTCTTGCTGGACTTTAGTGTAATATCTTCCTCGATTTCCAAATATTGTGGGTTTGCACTCAAGCTGTGCTGTTATGATCAGTGCATCCTGAGCCAATATTAATCTTGATTGCTTAAGGCTACCCTTTTGTTTGCAAGCTGGGCAAGCTTTGCATGCAATGGAGGGAGTTAATATATATCTTGAAAGGTTGGATTTGCAGGGCAGTCAACTGTGTGATGTGGGTGAGATAAGTCTTATCCTTTTGGTGGGTCCGGGTCAGTCTACTTGAACCATTTGGTCAAGTGAACTGACAGAGCTTGGGTCTCATTGTTCTCTCTTGATGCTGATTATAGGGAGTTGTCATTTGTTAGTCCTTGGAAAATATTTTTACATATGGCTGGGAGCAAATGTTGTGCCTGGTTTTTCTGATCTATGGATTTCCTGCAGGCCAACGTAGAGGAGCTGTCTCAGGTTGTTGGATTTCTTCAGCCAGACAAAAGCTTGTTAATTCATGGACACAATGAAGCTGCTGATATGACAGAACTTCAAACAACCTTGAATGGATGTTTGCTTGAATATGTGCAAAACAACTTTCTCAGAGAATATTGGGTACCAGTGGAAATGACCCCACTGCATCTTCGCCAGTACTGTGATATTCTTGTTCAGAACTACCCCAACCTTGTTCGAAACCGCCGTGACCAGTTCTCTTCTCAGATTCCTGATGTTGTTGTGAAGCTTCGTCAGGTAATTTCCTTCACAAATGATTTTGCATGCTTGGGTAATTTGCCAGAAAGAGTGCTCACAGGACAAATCTCTGGCTAGTCTGTAACTTGTTAAGATGGATGAGGACTGTGTTGTAAAAGATAGCATTCTAATGGAATGTGGATTTGTGTGTGACAGTCATGCAATCATCCCTTTTTGGCAGATCCTACACTGGAAGGACGCATGGGACACAACCTTTCTCCAAAGGAGATTCTTAATGCTCACATTCAAATAAGTGGCAAGATGCAGTTGCTTCATCTCATGCTCCCAATTCTTAAGACCACAGGCCGTCGCATTCTTATTGTCTCTCAGGTGAAATTTTGCATGCTTCCCATTCCATGAAATCCCTAGGAAACTGCAGCAGCACCATTGATACGTATGTTGTCATGTCTCTCAATTGCCTCCATTTTACATATTCATTTTGTCTATATGGGCAATGCCCTGCATCTATTCCTGTGTGCAGGAAACAAGACAATTGGATATTCTTGATAAGTACATGCTGCAGTTGTTTGGGGCAGACTCATATGAGCGGGTTGATTCAGATGTTGCTGTAAACCGCAAGCAGCTTGCCATCCAACGGTTCAATTCTGAAGCTTCTAAACATTTTGTGTTCCTCCTCAAAATGGGTGTTCACATTGTGTTGAGGGATGTGCAACTGGCAATTATTTATGACAGTGATGGGAACCCATCAAATGATACGCAGGCATTAAAGAAGGTTCATAATGAAGGGGAGGGAGGAAGCAGGCCCCTCACTGTGTTCCGCTTATACACGCGTTTGAGTGTGGAGGAGAGTGTGTTGATTCTTACACATGACAAGAAGATGCCCATCAATAGTAAGGCATGCCACAAAGTCCTGATGAGATGTGCGATTGAGCTGTTTCAGAGATATGATGAAGAGGTGTCAAGTGCCAGTGGGCAGATTGAAAATCAGTGTAAAGGGGATATTTCACAGGATGCATTGCCCAAGGGAACCATTGGTAGAGTCGTATATGATGCAGAGAGGGTGGAAACACTTTTGGATGCAGCATTCACTTCGGAGAGTTTCTTAAAGGATATCCAGGATGAGCTTTTGCAGGCCATTTTGATGCCCAGGGACAAGAAGGCCCCTTTCTTCAGGGATTATGAGGGTGAACCCTTTAAGATGGATGATGGAGAATCTGTAGAGAGATTTTGGGCACCAATTCTGAAATGGAGATATGAGGATTGGCAGGCTAAGGAGGTACACATGATTTTAGGTGAAATTGATGCTTTCATGTGTTTTGAATACACAGAAGGGTAGGCTAGGAGAGGCTGAGGTTATTTATTTTATGAATAATTGTCTTTCTTTCATTTGTTGGCAGGTGAAAGCACTAGGAAAAGGGCATAGGGAGAGAAAGCGGGTGACATATAGTGAAGGTGTTTTGGCATCTGCAGCCTATTCTAAACCTCAAGTGGCAGAGGATCAAGAAGGATGCCAAAGGAGGCGTAGAAGACCAACCAGTGATGATGGTGCTCATGAAATTGACTCTGGGGATGTTTTGTCTGCTGATATGCTGCCTCTACATGCAGAGACTAATCAGGTGGCAACGCAGCACGACACACTTAAAGAAGAGGTTCCTAAGCCTGCAGTGACAACTGAAGCTAGAGATGGTGGCCATGAGACTCCAACAAATCCAACCATCACTGTCCTGAGAGACAAAACTGTTGCAGGAGTTGACCAACAAGAAAGGAAAATTGCTGGACTGAGAAAATCAAACATCCATGCAACAAAATCTTTGCTTACTACCCTTTGCCAGACTCTGCAGTTTGCTGTATGATACAAAAACTCCTCTATTTGGGCACAAGCTATGTCCTCATCTGTCTTTCTTCATTCTGGAAGATATAAGTTAGACCGTTGTGTTGACTTGGAATTTATGCATTCTATCCAATTTGAATATCAACAAATTTTTCTTTTTCTTTCGGTCCAGTGGCTCTCTGACCTCTTATTCTTGCTATCTGTTGCTTCTGGTCCTGGTTCTTCGGGCCACTGAAAGACTGCCATGTGATCCACTGTTCCCTACTTAGGTGTGAGTAGTTCCAGAGTTATTTTTGTTGTGTGATCAGTGCTTTTTGGTCTGTGAGACTGGTGATGAACGTTAATGATCTTTTTCTGTTCTTCATTTTGTTCCATTGACCATCGAGCTCTGAGCAAGATGGATCCTCATCTCACTCCTGGTATCCTCCTAATGAAGATGCAATTCTGCTTTCATGTGCTCCTATTTTTCTGGTAATCATAGTATTTGGTTGTGTCTTGCAGGAAAATGTCACAACACATGCACATCTGCTGCTGGGGCACATTATTCAAGTTAAACCTGAGTGTTTCGCTGCCGAGACACCTCGTGAAGGCAAAATTGCTTTTGCACTTGCTGTGGTATAGACTTCATCTTTTGAACTGTGTTCATCTTTGTATTGTTTCTAGTGGAAACTTTTATGTGTGATCAGATAAAGTTTCAATTTGTTACAAGCTCTTATCTTTCTTTTGACTTGTTGTTTGGGATGGTTGTGATATTTTGTTTTGATGCTTCGTTCATGGCAATTGCCTAGTTCTTGGGTTCGTAACCAGTTTGCAAGTGGTTGTGGGAAAAGTCTCATTAGGGTCATGTGTGGTTTGGTGTTTTATTACTTATAACTTCAGTGGGTGTAACTGGCCAAACCACTGTCTGAATGTGAAACCTTGGGGGTTTTGCATCCTTGGGGAATAAATTGGCAACCAAGCTGGTCCAGTTGTGGTTGTTAGGGGTCCATGACACTGTACTGCTTATTGGCAGATACTACTTTTTTTTGACAAGGGAGGTCTTGAGTGGTTTCCTAGTAGAGGATCCTCATGAAGCCAAACTAAATCGTGGTTTTGTGGCTGCAGTGTTGGTTGGCAGCAGATGACTTGCTTGTGGTTGTTGAAAAGTCACAAAGCATTCTGAAGACAGAAGCTGCAATGAATGTTATGTATGATCATTCCCATCTTGAGCAGTTTTATTCCATGGTGAAAGGTGTGTGTGAGAGCTTTAGGAGACCATTTGCAGTGCAGTTAGCAATTGCTGGAGCAGCTGATCTGATCTCGATAGCCTTGCCTCAAACTCAAGCTTCAATAATGAGATCCAGAGCTTCTGTGCAAAAGCTTGGGCCAGATCCCACAGCTGAGAAAGACCCTCCAAAGTCTATAACAAAACCTGAGTCTTCATCTCAGGCACAGTTATCCCGAGCAGAAGTAGTGGAACCAGCAGGTGCCTCAGGTGAGCTTGATGTACCACGGGTTGTTTTGCCTCAGCACTTGCTGGATGCTGAAATTGAAGTTCGATTAGTGGTGTCAGAGTCTCCTACAGAATCTGTGAAGGTGTCTGGGATGCCTGCATCTTGCTCTGTTTTGCAGCAAGAGCCTGAAACATTGCCTCAGGATCAGCTACATAATCTGCAAGTATCAACTCCTGCAGATACTGTGCGTGTACTGGCAGAGGCAAAAGGGGTTGGAGTGCAGTTGGCTTTGAAAGGAACACAAAATCAACAGCCTTCTCCAAACTCCTCTTCCGGGCAGCAAGGCTTACAATCCCAGCAGACATCCCTTCCATCTAAAGTACCAAAACCTATTTCTTTAGTGTGTGCGGTGGAGTCTCCAGCTGCAGTCCAGGGACTTTCAGCACCTGTGCATGCCCCAGAAGTACCAATGCCTATAACAGAGTTGGATGCAGACCTACATCCATCGTTACCTACTTCACAGGCATCAGTTCCTGAAACTGTTGAGACCCCACCAACGAATCTGCATTCAGTTCATGGGGGCCAAGCAGAACCAAGACTGCCACATGCTTTGACTACTTCATGTCATACATCTCACCAGTTACCAGAACCCCAAATGGTTCCTCTGCCACCACAAGTGTCACCACGTGATCTGCAGACTGAAAATCCACAGCTAGTGCCAATGCCAGACACTCCTGCTCTTTTGCTAGAGAAACTGCAAGCAGATAAGGTAGTTTTCAAAACAGGGCAAGCAAAGGAGATTGAGCAGTTTGGGCAACGATCAGATAGTGAGCTTGCAGAGCTGAAGAGGCGGCTAGATAGTGCATGTGCCAGTATACGTGCCACACATCCAAATCCTGAATCCATGATAAGGGCACAGCTTAGCCTCTATGACATTGATTCAAGGACACTAGTGCGGCAATTGGCAGAGCAGAGAAAAGCCCTTGAGATCCGGCAACGTGCTGATCATGATAAACTCACTGAACTTCATAGAATGCAAACAAAATTGGCAAATGGTGTGCCTTCTGAAAATGTTACAACCCTCTCAGCAGCAGTGAACACTCTCAGGGAGTATTACAAGGGACTTCTGACCTCCAGGCCTCAGGCAGCTGCTTCTTGTAATAGAGTTCAATCGCCTCAGGGCAATCATGCTTCTCAAGCTTCCTTACAGGAGTATCCACAAGTTCTGCCACAGGGTAGAAACCAGGCAAATGGGCATGGGACTCAAAATTCAGCCACTACACAGCAAAGGCAGCACCCAACCACCCACACACATGTGAGTAATTCTGCTTCAGTGGCTAGATATCAACCTGGTCCTGCTGCTGCGCATGATAGGCTTCAGTCACCACTGGGCAATGTGGGTTCTCAGGCCTCCTCACGACTGCATCCACAAATATTGCCACAGAACAGAGGCCACGCAAATCGAGGTGTGACTCCAACACATCAAAGACATTACCTGGGGACACAGACAAATTTTGTGAATAATTCCACTTCAGTGGCTAGATCACAACCTACTCCAGCTGCTTCTCAAGATAGGCTTCCATCACCACAGGGCAATTTGGCTTTGCAGGCCTCCTCAGATCTGTTGCATCCACAAACTTTTCCACAGAGCAGAGGCCAGGCAAATGGGTATGGGATTCAATCATCAGCTTCAACATGGCAAGGCCAGCATCCAGGGACATTTGTGGGTAATTCAGCATTAGCAGCTACATCACAATGTGCTCCAGCTGCTTCTTCTGATAGACTTGTGTCACTGCAGAGCAATGTGGCCTCTCAAGCTTCACCACCACTGCATCAACAAATGCAGAATAGAACCCAGGTAAATGGGTGTGAGACTCAGCAATCAGCTCCAACAGAGCAAAGACACCATTCAGATATCCAAACATGCATGGGTAATTCAGCTTCACCTGCAGCTTCACTGTCTGCTGAGGCTATTCATATGTTGAATGAGAATCATATAGCAAGACGTGATTCTGTGCCCAATAATCAATGGATTCCACAAGTTCAAACTCTGCCTGTAGTGACCAATATCACATCCACAGCTTCCCAAAATCTCCCTGGGCCTGTAACAGAATTTAATCAATCCATGCAAACCCGACCAATGACAGTCAGTGTCACTCCTGCAGCTGTTTATTGTCCATTGTCGGTCCTGACACAAGCAGGTGGTGATCAAATCATTCAGACTGCACCAATGTCCATCACTGTCACATCCACAGGTGGTCAAAATCCCCTATCTGTTATGCCCCAAACAGCTGGCCAGAATGGTTCCCAACCCCACTCTGGTCAACATCAGAGAGGCCATCAAGTTTCGCAAGTGGGTCTTTACCAAAGTGGTCAGCAGCAGGGGCAAACTATGAGCAGAGGCCCTTTTGCCTCTACTGTCTCTGTTGGAGCTGCACCAAGGAGTGCTAGCCATGCACTGGTATGTGGCCAACAGCCTAGCCTTCTCTGCGATCTGTGCAAATCTTTGGCAAACTTTTATGCAATGATGAATCCTTGGTGCTCAGTTTTCCATTTAGCTACTTTTTCTAGGAGCCTCAGGCTTTGAATAAGATTCACCTGATGCTGCTACTGCTAAATTTAGGTGGATGATTTGTCCTGAACACATTCAAGGCTACTGATGAAGGAGGCTTTCAGGGTGAAAAGTTCAGTCCTCCTGCACGCTTATAGTTCCAACTGTAGATAGGAGGGCAGTATGGATTGTGCCACTAGGCAAAGCCTTGGATGTGAAAAGACACCTTATGGAGTCACATTGATTTTTCTGAAAATCCAGTTTGAATTGTTTCTTCAAACAGGTTGTATGTATAGCAGTTATTTAATATTTGTGACTTTGGGTGAGGTGTTTACAGACTGCAGGTGTCACTCGTTCATTGCCTGACCCTCTTTTGAAAGAACAAGAGAAGCTGAAAAGAGAAGTGGAAAAACTCAAGCATGGATATGAGGAAGAGGTGAAGTTCTGAAACTGTCACAAAAGTCTCTGTAACCTGGTCTCAGACTGGGTACAATGATTACTTGGTAGATCAGTTGAAAATTGAAGTCTAAAATGTTTTTATCCAGATCTCACTACAATGAACACAGAGACATGTCTTTTAGTGATTTTAAAGAATCTCCATGTCTGGCATCATGTGGAATGTTTCTGCACTATTTTGCTCATACATTAGATTGTCAGAATCCAAGACAAAATTTAACTGGCTTTGGACTTTAGCTCTTACAAGTTTTTAGTTTTGTGAGAGGCAGTTTGTTGAGGAAACTGCGTGCCAGTTTGTCTAGATCAGGCACTTGTTGGTGGTGTTATCTGTCAGCTTATCCTAAGGACGTTTGCTAACGCCAGCTATTTAGAATGTGATTTATGAGAGGATGAAGAATAAATCATATGAGATAAGGTGCAATTCAACTCTGGTGTAGTAGGGGAAGACATGAAAGCTGGACTAGTAACTGACTCTATTTCTTTGCTTGTTTTGAATTGTGACCTCTGTCCAAAACTGAAGTGCTGTACATTGTTTTGATAGGAGCTGATTATATTGTTGGGTTTCAGGCTAAGAAGATCAAAGCAGAATACACCAGGGAGGCAGAGGTAATACGCAAAAAGTATGAGTCTTTGCTGCTGAAGGAACATCATTCATTTAGCCTAAGACATCAAGAACTGCAACGGAATATTGCCAAGGTGGACTGCAATCGCCAATTGGTGGAAGCACTGAAGGTTCGGGAAGACTGTGTGTTGCAACCAGGTAAAACTAGTCCATTGCCCTTATAAATTATTGCTTGAATTGTATTTGACCCTCTTGCAAGTCAAATGTATCTTAGACAAGGTGAATAAACATGGACATGTCCTTGCAGATGTTGCAGTTCGAGTAGGAGCAGTGCCAAATTCAATGATGGGTCAACAACAAGGCCCATCTTTCTTCAGTCCGCAGCAACCTTGTCAGCAGTCCTCTAATGTTGGTCAGATGCAAGGTGGCCACACACCAGTAAGCCGGCCATCAAATTATGCTACTCAGCGTGTGAGCATGTTCAGCAATCCTTTGTTGTCACAAGGTATGAACTCGCAGGTGACTTTGAACTTCACTTCTGTTTTACAAGGTCATTTGCATGAGATGGTGCTTTTTTGTGGAAGGATACATAGATTGAAGACACTAGCCAAAGCTAGTGTGCCTTAGAACCTCTTCCCTACACAACATGGCCACAGCCCCATTGTGTATTGAAGGATAAATAACTATAGGGCATCCTGATCCTTTCTTTGATTGTTCATTTAGAGTTGTCCAGCTTGCAAGTAGTTATCAGTTAGACCCAACACAGGTGAAATGCTAAATTTAACCAAGGTTTGTCAACCTAGTGTTGATTGTCACAGATTGAACAATCCAACCAGAGTGTAGGAATCAATGAATGAGTCTCAGGAAGGATTTTTCAACCCTACATGGCCATTCTTTCACCAGAAACAGTAGCATCTGTCCTTGTGGGAGGCTAAACTGTGGGATCACACATGATCTCTTGATGGCTACCTGAACAGAGTAGATTTGATATGTTACCCACCCTTTATTGTTTTGCTAATTTTCATGAGGCATCTTCAGGGTTCTCTTGCTAATAATTTGCGTTTGGTTTTCATGGGATGATAGGGTCCACAGGCATGGTAATTGGCCGTCCAGTTGTAAATGTTAGCAACCGTATGGCTACTGGTTCCTATACAGCTGTTGGCAGCCCAACCGTGCCTGCCACGGCACCTCCTCCTCAACTGAACGTATCCTATCCTTCTGTTTTTGAGGCTATGCATTGGAACACTGGCCATCCAGGTGAGCATAACTAAGAATCTATAAGAGTTCTTAGTCAATAGTGTAGTATGTTGCAGCCTTATGATATATTGTGAAGGTGATTGAACATGGGGTGGTCCATAGAAGCTTACTGAAAGCACATTTGGGGATTGTTGGTTTAGGCTGCTCAAACAGATCTGTCTTTTGTTTGTTTTATGTTACATACAGTCTTGAGACCGAACAGGGTACAGATGTGATTGAACTCACAGAAAAGGTGCAAATACTATGCAATCTGTGACTTGATCCCTGTAGTAAGAGTAACGCTGTTGTGTGCTGGTGTTAAACAGCTGGCAGCAATGGTATGTCTCTGTCTTCAGTGCCACTTAGTCGTGCTGCTCATCAGAATCCAATGCAACATGGGACAATCACAAGTAATGGGACATTCCAAATGGAGGTACCCAGACAGACAGATTTTTTACCGAGTTCTGAGATACGAAGACAAGCCTCAGGAATGAATAGAACCACATCAGTCCCCATTATGGCTGGAGGCGCATCTCCCAGTACAGTTCCTAATGTCTCTCAGACTCCAGTAGCAGTGCCCACTGTGGCAAGCCCAAGGGAAGCCACAACATTCTTTCATGGGGTCACAAGGGAGAGTCAAACTCCACCATTGGATTCTCCACCACCTGTGCATCTTCCCCTTGTGAACAGTGCAAGTGCTCCTGTGCAAGAAAGGCCCATGAGTGTCATCTATTTGACAGATTCAGATGAAGAATAATCATGGCCTTGTTTTGCTGCAGCTGTGTAGATGAATCAAAGCACTTTTTTTTTCATTTTTGTGAAGCTCCTCACTCCTGACAAAGGTCCATGGGACTGACTTCTGTGAGAGAGAAAGAGGAGAGAGAAGTCTACCCCAAAATGTATTCTTTCTGACAAGACAAGCATCTTGTCACTCATGGGTCATTTCCCCATTAGGTCAGGAGCTTGGTGCCTCCAACTTTACATTGTTGTACATCCTAGTTCGAGATATAATTCTTGTATCATACGGCCGAGATGGTCAAAGCAGTATAGTCGCAGCCTTCTCATGTCAAACCCACCAACCCCACCTGTTCACACAGATAAAATGCTGATGGCTAGAGCTGAGGAACTGTGGCTTCTCTACTGACTCATTTGTCATACATCCAATAGTCATAGTGAGGAGCAATGGCAACGAGTCATTGCAATTCATGATGAAGGTGATTGTCTGTTACTTTGTGAGCATCACTCACAAGATGCACCACTCTATCATCCTTTTCTTGTTTGGTTATTTGTGTGGCTGCAACTGACATAACAGCAACCTTCAAAGTTTTGTTGTGCAATGTTCTCTTTGATCTCATAGAAGATGTTCATGCTGCAGTCAAATGTTGTCTGTTGCAAGATAACTGTCAGGTTGCTTATCAGCTTGGTTTCTGGAGAATATCAGGTGATCACCATTTTTGGTGCGGGAGGTTACTACAACACAACTTGATGGTCAAGGTGAGTCATTTGAACTGACATTCCAAACTTTCTGTCTTCCTAAATGCTTGACCTAGCAAGTACTTTTTCAGTTTTGCTTCCCTCTGTAGTCACATGTCAATCTTCATGCTTCCAGTTGCTGGTGATTTAACTTCATGAAGCTGGCCATGGTGCAGATTCTGTGGGTGTTTTTGTTGGGCACTTTGTTTGTGTTGAATAAGAACCATGCACACCTGCTCTAGGTAACTTTCTGACACAATTAAGAGTGGTGGCCAAAACCATTCTTCTAGATTTACTATATGGATTATGCTTTTAGGATCTGCTTTTAGAAGATGAAGTTCAAGCAGTGGTGGGACTTCAAAATGTAGGAATTTTTCGATTTTTGGGATTTGATTCATGCATTAGAGTTACATGACAATTTTTCTTTTTGCCAAATGAGAGATTCATAACAGAATGCCAAAAAGCAGTTGATTTGAAGCCCTAGAAGTGGTCTACTTTAGCGGTTCTTCCTCATGGCTGGCCACCTGCATTGTCTTCCTTCAAATTGCAACATGCATATTGAAGAGTGTTTCTCTGGTTTTTCTAGTTTTGTTCAGTATCAGCAAGAAATTTGGCTGTTGGGTTAGAGCTACATTGGAGAGTTCTTAGGCTTCTGGTTTTGTTCCAAATAAGTAAGGATGTTGGGAGCTTTAGTGAGAGTTATAGTGAGAGTTCTAAGTCTGAAGAAAACTGAAGTACATCTGGAGACTTCTACACTTGGTGCTATATAAAGTGTAGGAATTTATGACTAGCACGTGCCACTAGTGCTGCCAAGATTGACAGGAATTCGCAGCTGTAAGCAATCAACAAGAATCTGGAGCGCCACTAACAGTATTCAAGGACCAGCTGGTCACTTGTTTTGAAAATTTGCACTAAAGCAGCTTGATAATCACTTGAACGCTTTGGTGCCAGCTGCTTTTGGTGCTTTGGAACAGATTTTGTTCAGCCCTCCTTGTGTCTCAAGTGGAGCCACCAAAAAACTTTGATGGCATTCATTCTCCATCCCCTGTCTGTAATGGTGCTAAACTTCACCATCTTTTGTCCTCTTTTAGCGAACATGGTTCTTGGCTAGCATAAGGCTCATGTGATTGCTGATGAAAGTTATGGGAGCTTTCATGGAAAACTCAATTTGGTGCAACTACCTTGTAAAACCATATCATTTTTCTAGCAGTAGGAGAAGCTATGTGCTGCCATTGTCTGAAAAAATGCCATTGTTGGTTTATTAATTGCCCAATTCATAGTATTGGTTTGTTAGCAAAAAGAAAAATGTATTCCAACTTTGGATAAGAAAAGCTCCATCGGTTACTTTCTTAATTGCCCAAGTCATAACGAGAGTTGGATCCATATATAAGCTTGCGCCGACATCAGTATATAGCACCCTACCAAACGGGTATGACTTAAGGCAATACCAACCTTGTACTAGAACCATCTCGATACTGACCTTTGGTAATTATCGAGTATAAATTTGCCTTATGCCAATTTCAATACCAAGTTTATACTTGCCCCATGTACATACTAGGCAAGAATCTGTCTTTGATTAGGTTGGTATGAAAGGTTTTGATAGGTCCTTGTACCAAGACAAGCTTGGCATGGAAGTGTTGAGAAGTACCAAATACCAAGTTGGTATGAAAGTTCTAAACTTGACCCAATATTTGGATGAGGTTGGGATAAAAGCTTTTACAAACACCCAATGCTAGAATCGAAGTAGTATAATAGAGTCTATAAGATTCTTATGGTCCTAGTCTAGTCCTAGGGGCATTTGTTAGTGAAAAAACAAACCCTAGCATGGACATTTGAACGCCCTATAAGAATCACTTCATTTCCATCTCCTCGATATTGCAATCAGAAGTTGTATTCTTGGCGAGTACTTGCTTAATGATT
>Ga0209208_10003424_pt1 | contig 22704 bp, 12 predicted proteins | sample S1TSphfallax_3_FD_187694 | JGI IMG/M metagenome (GOLD analysis project Ga0209208, IMG submission 187694) | Host-associated microbial communities from peat moss isolated from Minnesota, USA - S1T2_Fd - Sphagnum fallax MG (SPAdes) (version 2) | ecosystem: Host-associated > Plants > Peat moss >...
GGCATACCCATTTATATAACATGTAATAGGGTCCAACCATGTTAATAGGATCCACACTTGGCCCCTTAAACGTATTATTAGAATCTTTTCAATGCATTATATATATATTCAGTTAACACTATTATGTGAAGGTTTATATATATATTCAAAACTATGCCATTTTAAAAAAATGCAAATTGTCTTTTGTGTTTTAATTGTTTTAATTGTTTAAAAACATTGGTTACATGACAAAAAAAAGTCTTTTTGTGTCCTTTTTATTCATTAGATTCATTCTAATTTTTTTGAATGTGTATATCAATACATTAAGAGTAATCTTATATAGAAAATATTTGTTTATATCCTTTCTTCTTCTTTTTACAATTCAAAATACACAAAATTAAAAAATGGTTATGAATGCGAATGATACATGTTAATGCAACTACACCCAACAAGACATTATTAAATTTCACATTCATTCTACAAACAACACCCCATATTGTAAATACTTGTATCATGCAATTATGTGAGTCCATACATACAATTTTTTTGGTCAAAAAACCTTACTTTTGCAAGTGCTAGATTATCAACACCCCTTTAGTACCCATTAGCCTTTTTTTATTGGTGAAAGATTGCTAGAAAGTGATGGAAAAAAAGTGCCCTACAAAATCCATTAAATGAAAAAATGGGAAAAAAAATTTAAAGTCGCCATATATCGTCACATTCCAAAACTAGATCACCACACTGTGATGGAAACCTTAATGTAGATCAGTTAGTATAGCTGGTTGTGAAGTAGAGCCCATCACCAACTTGCACCGTCAAATTTAGGTTAATTGTCAATGAACTCCATGAACAATGGATCCTTTGCCACAAATCACATCAAATTTGCATTGTCTATCGCCACTCCATGTGTTCATTATGGAGCAACCATCGCCATGAGCATTGAGGTGGAATGGACTACGTAGTGTGGAAGAGCTTCAAGCTTATGGCATTATGATCATTGATGTGAAGTACTAAGGGTGTGCCACTTTGCCATTTTCATCATCAAATTGAAACATGACACCATTCAACTTGCCAAACTTTGAAATGTAGGTATGTTTTTGTTTTCTCCTTGTTTTTTCTTTGGAAATTAGGTTTTCTTTATTTATTTTCTAAAATATGAACATTGTGGAGCGCATAATGCTTTAGACCATGGAGTCCGGAGTTTGGATTTTGTAATGTGGACTCTAAAATGTCTTGAGACTTGCATTATCATTTATTTTTTCTTTGAGCTATGAGGTTGTGAACATTACAAATTTTTGTAGACATTGGACAATTTGTGTCTAGACAGTCTATGCTTGGACTTTAGGATCTATGGCCTTAATGTGCAGTGTGCAGTGTTGCAACACACAACAAATCTCTTTTGAAATTCCTATTATGTGAATTCGATGGCTTCAACAAGGTTAGGGAATGTGAAGCATAAAATAGCCAACACTATTTTACCTTTTTTCTTCAAGTTTAATTGTAATCTTGACAACAAATTTCCTTTGGTGATCCCACTTAAGTTTCTAGCAATGCCTTCTTCCTAGGCAAGCTCGAGCAATAGCAAGGTTGCTTCAACCTTCAAATCAAAGCAAAGCAATTGTGTTGTGCAATTGGTGTGCCCAAGTGGTTTACTGACTTTCATTCCCCTTACTGCACTTGACTTGTTTAAAATCTTGGTTTTTGCAAAGGAAGAAGATGAACCATTGTTGAAGAAATCTAAGAAAAACTATGATGTCTTTTACAAGTGCAAAGACATCTAGGCTACATAGTTTCCATGGGCAAAAAAGTTCAAAAGTGATTTTTAAGATATTAACCATGTGAAGTGCATTGTGTGTTCAATTGTGAAGGGAAAAGGAGGATATTTTGGGTCTTAAATCGGACACACTTGAAAAACATGTGAGAAAGACAAAAACAATTTGAGGATGCCACATTTGGGTAAAAAGGAAAGGGAATTTTATGTGAACAAGAAATGCGCCCATGCCAAGAATGAGGTAATCTATATTCAACAAAGTCATATTTCCATTGTTAAACAAATGATTTAGGGAGGCTTGAAGGGGGAAAGACGAAGAAAAAGGCAGCAATTTGCCACAATTTCACATCTATTACAACATGGTTGTCCTATGTTGGAATCTTAGGCCATGAAATAATTATTTTATTTTCTCAATGTTCCTTTAAACCCTAAACATCATTGGAGTGATTCTTCTGGTTGGGTAATGGCCAAATGTTTATACAAGCAGGTCCTTAACAAAATGTAAGAAATTTTTGCAAGTTCAAGGTATCTTGTTTTCTCTAGTGATGAAATCACCACGATTGATAACCAATCATGGATTTCAATTCATTGTTACCTTGTTCAATATTGGTGTTATTTACTTGTATTGATTTCTTTAGAGCAAATCATTGAAGGAGGACATTCTGATAATCTGATTCAAGTGATTATGGATGTTATGCAGGTCTTTTTGAAACATATGTTGTTGTAAAACTATTGTCATATGACGTTGACGGTGTAAATGTTTTCCAGGGCGTGAAAAATGGTGTTACATGCCAATTATAGGGTAAATATGTTCCCCATTTAGAAGGCATTCATTGCATGGCACATTGCACTAAATTGGCAGTGCAAACTTTATCTCATATCCCTGTTGTGGAATGCATAGAATATTTGTTTTAGTTGTTATATTCATATTTTTTTCATAGCATGAAAAGGCATCTTGAGTTGTTGAAGCTTGCAATTTGATGAAGGCGAAGGGGAACATGTGAAGGGCATAGGTTCCAACTTGAACACATTAGCTACTATTGTTTATATTATTGTTTCTTATGAGTCATTATAGTTGGAAACATTAGTTGCAGGGGTTTGTTTTGGACATGTAATGTCCAAAGTTTGTCAATATGCCACCAATGATGCTAAGCTTGCATTGGCATGAAAGAAATGTTTTTGAAGGATGCCCAACAAGCTTTGCAAAAGACTATAACTTAGACTAAAAAGTCCAAAAAGGGGGTAGTAAGAGTGGGATAGGGCTTGCATTAAAGCTAGATTACATGCAAGGAAGTTGAAAACTTGAATGAAAACAAGGTTTACAAGTAGAATTGTCCTTTTCCAAAAGACTTTGCAATATGCAAATGGAATTAACATTTGTTATCGCAAGCAATCTTTACACCTATAAACAAGAGTGTCTAGTGGATTAACTTGGGCCATTGCATGAGCTATGGTGGATATTTTTAAATGAGTTATGGAACAATGTGTTTTAAATCAGAAAAGAGGCTACTAGTTCCTTTGTAATGCTTTAAACGTTGCCATTACCATATACATGAAACTAAGGGTTGACTATAATTGTTGAGCTATGTAGTGCCCCTTCTTGCATACAGTGCAATTGATGATGAATTAGAAATTTTGTATGGGTGTATGGTTGTATAGATAGTGGGTGCATTGGCCCTTTTTTTTATCATTTATGGAATCTATTACAATTACAAGTGTTCACGATATGTTGGACCCAAGGTTCAAAGGGCTGAAATGTGTCATTGATTTTCTTGGCCATGATGAGGCTAAACTTTTAATAGAAGAATATGACAATAAAATCTTGATCCCTTTGCTTGTGAAATGTAGCTATTTCTTGAATCTTGATGTTGTAAGTACTTATACTTCAATTGTAGATTCTTCTCTTTTCGATTTTAAGTGTAGAGGTAAATGAAGGATTACTTTTAACTAAGTTATCTTTTTTTCGTTGCTGTGCTATGAATTTGAGTGATGATGCATGGTCACTTTTGCTAGGCTACATCCCAATGTGGCCATTCTTGCTAAATAGATCTTGGAAATTCTTGGTTCATAGATTGCAATAGAAAGGATATTCTCTATGGTTAGAGTCTTGACTAGTTTGTATTGTTGTAAGCTTGGGCTCACAAACTTGGATGCCTTGGTCATGATATACAAAAATTGGCCAAAAGATGCACAAGTTGGTTGTTACGTTCCAAAGAAGGATGTTGGGGAGTTTTTTATTTTTGAAGCAAACCTTTTTGAAGCCCATGAAGAAGAATCAGACCAATCTGCCTCCTTTGAGGATGATTGTAATTGTTGTAATATATTCCTTACAAACATGGATTTGATATTAACTTGTCTTTGCAATTTGCATTTTGAGTTTTAACTTTGCAATTTGTATCAATTTTGTGTAGTGTTCAAATTTCACATGTTAGAAAATTCTACAACATTTCAAACTTCAAACTTTTTTAAATTTCAAATATGATTTAAATTTTCAATCATCTATTTGTGCTTGTGCATGGTTCAACGTGCAATTGGTGCCAATGTTTTTTTTTTTTTGGTCTCTATTTGTTCAGTTTGGAGCAATGTTTATCTTTGTTGGTTCATTGTGGATCATTCTTTAAGGTTTGGAGTTTCTGTAACTATCATGAAAACATTCTAGGACCAAGGCTGGTATCCATGGTATCAACTTCAAATTTTTTTTTTTTGATAATAGATTGATATTCATCACATTTTAAGTTTTATTACCAAATTTACACCTAATTTGATCATTTCAATTACATAACCTGAACCATATTCATACTCCCCTTCCATGATACTCAACATACCAGGACCAGTTTGGCATGTGTAAATCTATATACCCGCACAGCACTGCTATGTACCATTCTTCTCTGGTTTGAAGAACCCGCAATGACACCTCAAGAACTGACGAACGGACCTCCCTGAGCGGAAGGAAGAAACCTTCTTCTGATTAAATACTATAAAAACCACAGCCATGTATCATCAGTAAGTACCCCTGGATCTCGTGGAGGATCTGCTTCGAAGCGATTTGCAATCTGAGCGGGAAAAAAAAGAAATTAGGAAAACAAGTCACCAAGAAAATCCATTCCGTTGTCGTGCGCTGCTAAGCGGTCGTAGCTATTTGGTTTGTCCATTTGGAGAAGATGCGAATCCGGGAGAAGAATATCATGCTTATATCCAAAAATAGTATAGATTTGGAAGTAGCCAGTCAGGACGTCAGGACTCCCGCATCGAACTCTAGACTCCCTCAGGGAGTTCTGACGGTTTGTTTTTTTGGACCAAAAGAAGAATGTACCTTGGCGAGATCCGTGGTGCCGTTTGTTATTTTTAGTAATTTCCTCGTTGGAGAATTCTGCTGCTGATCATCATCATCATCAGTTTGCAAGCAAGCGGGGCCCTTAATTGCGTTTTTGAATTGACTGCTTCATATTACCATTTGATGCGACAATTTAGATGTAAATTTAGGATCGGAATTGCGCAAGTTGATCAGGGGTGACAAGATGCTTTCAGCTCGTTTTCCAGTTTCTAAACCAGGCGCGCACAAATCCCATGTCTGAAATCATGGAAAGTTTTAGGATTTGGGGAGGAATCAAGATTTGTGAATTCATGTTCTGGAAGGAAGTTTGATTAATATTGCATCTCCTCTCTCACGAGATGGGTAGTAGTAGAAAGAAAATTTGGTGATGATCTGAAAATCTTTCATTTTCTGTGACGAGACCTGATGATCCACGAACAGCGTTCAAGAAGCCCCAAGAAGAAATTAGAAGAACAAGAAGAACAAACGGAGCAGCTCCAGACTGGCAAAAGGAAACTGGAGACGAAAGTGTGAAAGTGTTCACTTTCACACTTTCGTCAAGATCCTGGAAGTTGTGAAGAGTTTTGACCGGGGATGCTTTACTTGCAAGAGATTACATCGCGAAGTAGACCGTAGTAGAGAAGATTGATCATACAGCTCCTTACGTATTACCTTCTGGAACCTTGTTTTTGTTCTGGATTGTAGCTGTACCGAGTCCTCCTCCATCGCTGCATGTATGTGTGCAGTAGTGAAGGTCATTTGCAGGGTCCCATTTTGCTGCTGAAATTCTGAATCTCTCGAAAGAAGAAGAAGAAGCTCGACATGCAAGAAGTCAGATGCAGCTGCCGAGCAATTTACAATTTAGTGTTGCCGGAATTCAGTTTGTGACTAGTGACAGCTGCTAGAGGCGCAGTAGCGCCAGTGCAATGGGATGTTGTGTTTCTCTGCACGCGAACAACGGGAAGGGAATAACATCATGCAGCCCTGATCTAGAAGCCATGAGCGAGTGGGAAGTGATACTGGACAAAATAGTATGCTATGAGACGCCACCCTTCACTAAGTACCATGATGATGAGGGCAGATTGAGAAGAGGTTTCGGTATGCACGACGTTCTTGTGCTGGAGTTGAGCTCAGCAACGTCTAGATCCGGTGGCATCATCATCGACTCCGAGCCTTTAAGTCCTAGTAGTAGTGGCGATGACTTGATGCAGGAACGTCCGCAACAACAACAACGACGGAAGGGAAAGTTTCTCATCAAGGCTGAGAAAGTTGGCAAGAGAGGGAAGACAACGACGGCTGCTATCGTAGTGAAGGAGCTACTAGCCACTGCCAATATCCCCCAGAAGAATTGCAGGGTGAAGTTCATGCTGGACGTGCAAGGGAAGCGAATGAATGTGGGCTCACTCCTGGCGATTCTCAAGTCTAACCAGAGCCCCGACTTCAACATCTTTACTAGCAACTGCTGGACTTATGCACATCACGTCACCAAGGACTTGCTTCGAGCCTGTACAGATCTTCCTAACATCGACGTTGTGGAGAAGAAGCGTCTGAGAAAGGAACTCAGCAAAGTGCCTTGCGTTCTCCACCCTAAACAAATCATCATTGGTTGTAGTTTTGCGTCTTCCTGCCTCCCCAGGTGCACATCTGTCCTCCCCATCCAGTAGGCCAAAAGCTGTAGACTTATGGGTCCTCTTTTCTAATGCCTCCTCATCGCCGGTTCGGTACTATACTGTCTTCTCCACTTAGACTTGCAAATCGGAGATGGAGACCAAACCACTCAGAATTACTCTGAGCATGACGATGTACAAATACCATTCTTTGGCACTCTATCCATGACTCGCCTCATGCAGATCATTCATTCCCTGCCAACAATATTACTAACCTTAGAAATTTGCCTGTCTGATGATTCAAGAGCCTCACAAAACTCTCGATTTCTTTGGGAAAGAGTTGAGCAGTGTTGTTGGAACTGATTGGGCTGGAGCAAGATTGCAAGTGTGCTGTCTCTTCCTCTGCACAAATCTCTTGTTTCCTTAGGCTGAACCTGAGAAGCTGCCATATTGTTCAAGAGAACTTGAACAGGAAAGGGAGGAGGGTTCTGAAAGTCCGTTACAGAGAGAGAGAAATAGAGCCTTGGAGAATGAGGAGTCTAGTTGAGTGTCCCCAAAATCCTGCAGCTTTCAGCTGCATATGCTTCCAATTTTTGGTCCCTCTGAATGATTCTCCTTGTGCACATAGCTGAATCTTAATGTCCTTGAATGGCACTGGGACTCAAGGCAACAAAAGTACTCCACCTAATTTCTTCGATTCTTCTTATTTGCAAACTGGAAGCATGTTATCTCCATCATGGCTGAGAATTTGGTCTAATTTTGTATACTCTTTCAAGTGTTCAAGGCAATTCGTCGATTGTTTTCCAAGAAGGCAATTCTTCTTTGATTATTTTCAGGGCAGTTCTTCAATTGTTTTGACTGCTGTATTCTACTTGAAGAAGAGAATAAAGGATCTGACACCCAGACTTTCTGTACAGCATCTGGATTTTAGCATAGTATTCATTTCACACTCATTCCTTGGATGATGAGTTTTCAGTGCTGTTGGTGGCAGCAATGACCTTGTTGGTGAATTTCACTGTGTCGGGTGTTATTGGTTACCATGGCAAAACAAGCAATGTCAATCTTGGCAAAAAACCTTCTGTTGCATAATCCTGATTTAATCCCAGAAAATACAATCCAAGATCTGGATTGTGAAATGGTACACCTTAAAAGTAGAACATATGTCCCAACTAGCTTCCTGTGTAGGGAGATTTTCTTTGCAACATGACACTAAGTCTAGATTTCCATGGTGAGAAGTTGAATACCTTGAATTTCAGCAACCCCTAAGTACCTCTGAATTTCCAGTTCTAAGAGGTTGCATCTTAATCATGGAATCAATCAAGCTTTTAGTTTTGATTGGTTTTTGGACTTCACATAGTCTACATCATTTCCAGAGCTTTTACCATGCATTTCTTTTGTGTTTCAATCACCAAAAGTTGGTCTTGTTTCTGTAACTTGTGCACAGTAATGATTAGATGATTTGGTTCAATGGCACTTCAGTGAGTCTGGAATCAAAGGGACCATGTAACAAATTTGTAGAATGCTGCAGGATGAATGAGCAGATAACTGGAATTATTGGCCCTTGTGCCTTCATTCTTGTGCTGGATAGCTCAATGACATATAGCTCAATAGCTCAATTTCCAACAATTTTAGTCCAAAATTCATGGTTTGTTGGACATTGAATTAGCATATGAAATTCATTCTCAGTTTTCCCATTCTGTACATCTTCTCCTCTGTGCTTGCAAATCAGAACAGCAACAGTGGCACAGAGGAGAAGATCTGCATGGAGGCTGATGTCTTGGAGCAATTTTGTACTATTCGGTAAGGCAGCCCACATCCAGGGTTCATGTTCACTGTGCGTTATCTATTTTGCATACACAAAAGCTCAGGAAATTATATGGCAAGGGCCTCAATCAATGACCTCCTTCCACTTTTTGCACATTAGGAAACACTAGAGCCACTTGAAGCCAAGAAGTTTGGGGCTCAGACCTTCAGTGCCAGGGGCCTTTTTTCACAGCAATATTGGATCATTTTTCCCATGATCATGTCATGGTGACAAAAAGGGAAATGATGAAACCTTGGCTTGACAGCTTAGAAAACCAAGAGTTGTACCTTAGAACCTAAGGAACTGCGACAAAGGACTTACTGCATTCAATGGTCTCTTGAAGTTCCAAAATATGGTGCTGTAATACTGAGAGAAGATCAATGGTGGAAGCATAAGAAGTCTACTATTAGATGGTGTAATGTTTAGCAACCTGGGTGTTGTTTGTGACCTTGCTTCCAGAAACATGTGCAGGTTAGGTCCACTTATATTTCACAGTATCCGAGACAACACCACCATGGAGAACTTTGTGGAACTGCCTGTACACAGCTCACAAAGCATCAACCTTTTTCTGAAAAATTAACATAGATCCAAGTCATGATTAGAAATGTAATTGTGCAACTCACAGTTTGACACATTCAGCACATGCTGCAAGTATAGGAGCCCACCCAGAGACTGGTTTATCTGTAAGGGAGAAATGACATACTCATTCTTTGACATCATTGCTGATGCACTCCACTATGCTCTTTGGGAGCTGCAGAGTCTTAAAACTGAGTCATTTTCTATATCTGATGCTTTGCTGCTCAGACCTGAAAACCTAGCCCTGCTCTGTCATCCTCCTTCTGCTACTCAACTCCTGTGCACCTCACAATTATGAATTGTTCTTTCTCTGAGAGTAGCTTCTCGTAAAATATTTTAACACAAGATTCATGATGAATAAAGGGCACTCAAGATACTAGACATCACTAATGATCCCTATCTGAACAACTTGAATATGCTTGAAGTAATCAAAGCAATTTGCATCTCTTGCAATGATTGTTCTCTCCAACTATCTTTGCACCAAACTTGGAGGCAGTATGACCGTTCACCATACAAGCAACACAGATACTTGAAAATGTGGAATGTGACATGTATTAAATTAAGCATTGGAATGAAAGTGAACTTGTCTGGAATCATGCACTTGCAAGTACTGAAAGAGCTGTATTGTTTTTCTGCATTGCCCTACATAAACATATCTTGCAAACCTCTTATTCAGAGGGGAATTGTCTTGTCATAGAGTACCATTGCTGCCAGTTCTGCCATTAAGCCATTGTCCGAAAAATGTTGGATACACTGCAATTATGTATAACCTCCACAAATCCAAATCCAGCAGATCAATTCTGAGTTCCTTGCAGTTTCAAATATTTGGAAAACTCACAAGTCCAGGCTAATTTAGATCCAAAACCTGAGAACAATGCACTAACTTCTTCCTCAATCAACAATAGAACTTTGACAGTGATCATGTAGTTACCATCTCAAACCTGTGATCCCACCACACTGAAAGATTTGAAAAATAACTTCTGTCAAAGCCTCTTTACACTCATCTTGTCAACCATGAGCCACAAAAACATGCAACCTCACAAGGCAGAGAACATTTCCTTCATGTCATTGTCTATGTTTGACACATATTTATTGAAAACATTGTTAGACTTTATATTAGACTTTATAGCTCAAAACCTTGATTGAGAATCATGAAGCAGGATTCTTGATGCCCAGCCTCCGCACCTGGTGCATGACAAATGAGCTCGTACACCTCCCTCTCTCATACAATCTATATAATAAAAATAATGGTGTCTATCTATATATCTGAGACCTTTCGACCTACCTCTTTTCACCTCCTCACCCACCTATTTGGATATGAAAATGATCAATGTTGGGAGTTAATTACATTTGTGGCAGCACAAAAAAGGAATTCTGTACCAAAGACAATACCATTGTTCTATGAGCTCTCTTGTAAGGAGGTCAAATTTGCATCAAACTGAAATCAATGGTTCAAAAAATGGGAAGGACATGGGTATAGTTTGATCATCATGGAATCAACACTACAGATTAGAAGAACACCCTTGGAATAATGGGTGCAACAAATGGAATGCTCTATGATGGGTCCAGTGAGGTGATTTGCTAGAAGCATCTTGTGACTAAAATATGCAGAGTTGTGCTTATGATATAGCAACATGAAAAACTCCCATTCAAAGTATCAAAGAAAATGATTGGTAGACCCCCATTAATGAATTTTGCCATTCAGTTCAAAACTTTGAACTTGAAACTTGAATGACCTGTACCTATGCAAATCCATTGTCAAAAGAAGAAGGGGAAGTTTACACACTCATACAACCAAGAGAGTTGCCAAAAGTATATGGAAACAACTTGGGAGCAACAACTCTAGAACACAAAACACAAGTGAAGATTGACAAAATGGTACCCCAGATTTTCAAAGACTTTTCTTTCCATCATTGCAGGTGCAGGTCAGGTTTGAAAATTTGAACCCACAATTGTTTTTGCAAGGATGCCATGAGCTCTCAACCTTATCCATGATCCTGAGTATCAATCACAAGTTGCCAGACCCCAATGCTCTATGGGTTGGTTTTTTGTTGATCCAGAAAAAGGAGAGTTACAACAACAGCGAACCTGCTTCAACAAACTAAATTAGCATGTTTATGATGGTTAGCAAGTGTTTTGCTAACAAACAGTATTCTAGGTATGCATTCTAAAATTTATGCTATCCAGACCAATCATGGGAAGTTTATATAGCATGTACCATGTTATACAGTCACAGCATCTTTCATGATTGTGTTTTGAACAAGGCCAACTGAAAGTTGTTTTACTAAATAGCTGAAGTCACCTCAATGTAATTGTCAATTTCATACACAAAATGAAGTTTCTCACATTCAAGTTGAACTAAAGATTTGAGCCAAGAATCTCCATATTGGAAGGCCATTATTATTGCAACCATTAAACCATGAGAGTCATGTAAAATAAAATAAAATGAAAGGACTAACCTGGTTATCTCCTAATTAGAAATGTTTGCATGAATGCCATTACCAGCATGGGTTGTTCTTACTTCAATGTGCCATGTCTATCTATGCTGATGGGGTAGGGTTTTCTTGACTCAGGTTTAGAGATTAAAAAATGAGCCAGCTACACATGTTATGAAAGATAGTAGGAAAGGGTGAGAGAAGAATAGTGACTTGGAGAGGAGGAAGGATAGCACAAATGATAGAATGCAGTTCGCACCAAGGTTGTAGAACATTGTTGACATGTAGTAACAAGAGTTTCAACCAAGGCCAAGCAGAGAACAAGTGCTATTTGGAGAAGAGTACTTCCCTTCATTGTTTAATTGAATGCTGGAAGAATCTGGAAAATCTTGATGTGGGAACTTTTATCACACTATATGTGACCAAGAATCTAGGAATTTCAAGGCTCTACTGAGGCCATTAGAGAAAACCATTGCCCAATCTGACAGAATGCAAACAAATTTAGTTGTATAATTACAAAGCCCATATTCTAGTATCCTCTGGATGAACCCTAAAAACCTCTGAAACCTTTATAAGTGGTCAGCAACAGTAAGCCCCTTAGATTACAGAAGAAAAACTGCTCTGCAATGGTGCATGCATTAGAAACATTGATCATACACAAATGGACCAAAACTCCTTCCACCCTTGATCTAAGTGAAAGCCTTACAATGAAAACTGAAACATAAGAGACCATAATCCTCAAAAGACAAGCTAGTTTTATGTACAAACCATGACACTGGTTTGAATGATACTCTCCTCATAACAATTCTTGTCTCCATAGCTTCTATCATTTATCCAATTGACATCTAAACATCCATACTTGAGATAAAACCAAGTATAGACCATGTGCATAGCTGGAGGCATCCATCTGATCTATAATCCATCTTTCTGTTCTGCAACATCAACAAAAAAGGTCAAGTTTCCAAATGTAACTTGTAGCCATGCACCTTGTGATTGAAGTCAGTTGAGGGTGAAATCAATTGCAGCAGGGCAGTAATCACTGACTGCCCGCAATCTTTAGAGTCACAGTAAATCCCTCCATTGCTTCAACAGTTAAGTAGAGCATCTTGCTTCAACCAGATCTGTTTCAAGATTTCTAAATCCTATTTTTTAGTCATAATGTGACTATCAATTCCATTCTCAAATTTTGCTTGCTTCACTGCGTTGGTGGTCTTTGCTTGATCTCATCAGTTCATTGTCTCACTGCCCTCTGATTTAAGTCTTTCTCCCAGAGGATTATCCAGATAATATATGGAAGAAGTTTTGATTGTTGCAAAAGTTGTCTAAGCACAAGGAACTTATCAAGGAAATGCACACAATTCTCCAATTGTGAAAAATGAGAACTTTCTTCATCCATCACTGAATACCTTTCTGACCTCTTATGTACATCAGGAAAGAAAAAGGAAAAAATGCACTCCTGACTAGAGAAAGAATAGAGACTTCCAGCCTTGAAGCATTGCACAAACTGCACTGATATTAACTCCTGTTTTACTTGTCAACCAGACAGTCAAGGGCTGACCTCTAAACCAACCATATTTTGAAATCAGACAGACACAAACATGATACAAAAGCCTTCTTCCCTCACTAAAACTTTCCTTCCAACATGCAGATCTGATAGGATGATGGTTGTATACAGAGTTTGTACAAATCAAAGATCAGCAGAAGATTTGTCACAATTAGATCATAACAGGTTCAAGAATTACTTCCAACTCATAGAAACAAAGGGATAATGAGGGCCATAGGTTGCTTAACAGGATTGAAAGAATTATGAAGACTTGAATTCAAATAAACGCCTTAAAGAGAATAAATCACATGGAAAACTGAATCAGCATTTTGCTTTTTAGAATTGAATGTCCAAAGTTATTAGTACATTTCTCCATGTGTAAGTGATAACAAATGAATGCCCTGAAATCTTTTAAGAATACTTGTGTGGAGTCTGAATTAAACTTCTTCTCACACAACCAAAAATGCTGGTTTTTTGAAGTGGTACCTGGCAGCCCACAAGGCAATGCAATAGTTGTTGTAAAGTAGGTAAATGTTCTAACAACTCCACAGTGTCCAACTCCCTTGTCCTATTAGGTGACTCCTAATGGCCAGCAAAAACCTTCCAACAATAATAGACTGCTCACAAAACCAAGCAAGCTTGTACATAATTTAGTTATAAGCCCAATGCAAGAGTAAAATACTGCATGACATGACATGCTGATTCACAAACCCATGTCCGGTGAATCCAAAACATAGAGTTCCATGAATAAGTACCTCTCAAATTCCAAGTGAAAGAGGTTGTCTCTCAAGCTTGTCAAGATAGACACCTTACTGCTACACACTCTGACTCCACATCATATCTCAAGTTGCTCTTCCACGTACAATGCATAAGTACACACCCATGCTGAGTAGTCCCAGGCTGTGTACCCAAAACACCCACATTTTCATGAGAAAGCCAACTCTGTCAACCACTCAATTCTAACAATAATTTCCAAATGGACCCAGCTGCTTTTACCCTGCATGTCACATTTTCACTTTAAACCTCAGAAGTAAGTGCCAAGAAGACACAGTAAACACTGATTTTACTGTATGCTAATTGTTAAATGTTGCATAATGAAAACCACCACACAACCAAACATGCACACTGATTTGGACTTGAATCAACCTTGAAGTTGGATAGGTTATGACCATCATTTGTAGGGTAATTGATGAGTTCCTCTCCAAATGTTGGGTCTCCTCTCAATGTCTGATCAATGAATTACTATCATTGGCTTCAGCACAAACCCAGGCAGACAAACCTCAATATCAGGATGCAGTCTACAATTGTTTACAGATGAAGATGTCAATGAAGGTGATTGGGATATGCTTAGTCCTAGCATTCTCTGTATGCTACAAAATGACAACATAGTTTTCAACTGATATTGCATCCAATGTAAGTGAGTATGCACTGACAGTTATAGGATGTTTGTTCTTGAACCACAACAGAGGTGTCCTGGCATTCTAATGCAAATTGCGATGATTAAATTTACATCAACAGCCCATTGAATTCAATCCACTCTGTCTTAGACCTGGGAGATTGGACAATGTGGGCATGAAACACAATATCTTGTCAACCATTTATTTGCCTGTGTATAGTAGATAGTTTTGTGCATAAGGCACTCTAGAAGACTAGGCAAAGAGAAGTGCTCTGGAACCTAAATAATGTATGAGTGTAGTATGGTGTAAGATAAAGCTTGCCAATATAAGAAAGAAGACTATGCTTTTGTTGACAGCATTGATAATGTGCTTCACACTATGGTAGCAGTCAACACAAGTCTTGCCTTTGGCCAGCTTCAATGCAGCATAATTTTTTGCATTGTGGCTTTCCAGACTATTTGAATTTTACAGAAGTGACTATAATTTTGTGTAGAAATCCTGAAAAAAACATGAGAAACAGTTCCCAGATTTTCCAAAATGAAAAAGTGGCTTACTCTGCAAAACAAGGACTCTGTCTCCAGATATAGTAAAGTGAATTCGTATGATGAAAAGTGCAACCTCACTCATTATTGCTACTGAAATTGCCAGAGAACCCCAGGCCACATTCTGAACCTCTGCAAGACCTCCTTGCACGGTCCCCTCTTCTCCAAGTTCCAGCAGGTATTCCAAGTTCTTGAAAAAAGGAAGTGTTCTAATGAGCCCTCTTACTGTGGAAAAACTAACAAAAACCCCTTCAAATTTTGTATCTGCTGCCATATTATATGCCTCTCCTTTCACCAGAATAGTTCTGCACAGATACCATTGATTTGAGGGTGTGCTTGGTCACATACTACTATTTGTGCCTATTTTCTTCAACTCATCCAGGTGCAGCACACCAGCTGTTTCTCAACACCTCCTTCTGACCTCAATTGCTTCTTCTATCTCACTAGCCAATAGCAAAGAAGTAGCAGTAGGACATAGCCCAAGCCAATACCAGAACTTCACAATGTGCTTTCCCATCTCTGGATCACCATGTTCTAGAACTTGTTTCTGCAATGCCTTCTCCCATCTCCACTCACCATGAATTCTGCAAGCATTGAGAAGGTCATCCACACAAAAGAATTTGGTTCACAAGACATTGTCTTGTTCAAATCCTTTGCATCATGTAGATAGACAGCATGGCCAAGCAAATCAACCATCCACATGTAGTGCTGCACTATTGCAGCCTTCCTTAAACCGAATCCATGTATCCAACATACTGTAGTCCTTCATCTAGTTGGCCGACATGGCTGCAAGCTGCCAGATGAGACATGAAAGTCACCATATCCAGCCCTATACCTTGGTGATACATCCATTCAAAATGTCAAAGAGCTTCCTTTTGGAGGCCCATACACTGCAAGCATGCCCTTCCAAGGGATGCCATTATGCATGGCCATTTTGTTGACTGTTCAATCTACTTGCATCCTCTATGCTTCCACATTCACATACATGTCAATTAGGCTACTACCAATAATGACAACAGAGTCACAATGTCTTTGCCCAATTTGATCATGAACACACATGCTCTTCTTCAAGTGCACCAACACTAATGCAGGCAACCACAAGGAGGTGACATTGCCTGGCCCCTCTCCTTCCTGTTGCACTTGGAAAGAAAGTCCTATTGCCTCCTGCCTTTTTACACAATGACGTAGGCCTGCAACTCCATGGCACTCCAACACATGGTAACACTTGTGGACTTTTTGATGAACACCCTTGTTCCATCCTCCATACTTCCAGCTTTGGCATCTTAAGATCAGACAGATCTTTTCAGAAACTACTATCCACATCTAGGTATCAGACTGACAACCAATTTGAACAATCTGAGTGTGAACATGCCTGCTGTAAGTGTGGCTGCACTATCACATGTGTTAACAGTGACCCCCACCAACATGACAGTCCAGCTCCTGCCTATCCTCATCTATAGAGATAGTTGCGCGCACATCTCAGACATCCCACTGTCATGGCAATCCAACAGACCACACTGTGTATATGCATCTAATTGAACACTTGACATGAGTCCTCTGTGCTCCCACAATTGGCATATGCGTAAATGGGACTCCTGACTGTAAACACATTAGGTTCACAATTGCTGATGCTAAACATGCCTGCCTTCTGAACAGAGCTGCCATGCATTCAGGACCCCAATCAAGCTTTGTAAACCCTAGATCATTACTCATGCATTGTTGCTCCACAAGCTTTAGCCAGATTGAACTTCTCGCAGAGATTTGTCATTCAACCCTATTGCCTTGTGTTTGCCACACACCCATGCAACTTGGCCATTGCATCGCCCTGTGTACACAACCTTGTGCAAATCAAAAGTTTCTGCAATGTCTGGGACTTGCTTCATGGTATCCACCAACCATTTCTCTGCAACTTCCTTCCCAACTAGCCTCGAAACAGATGCATCATCACACCCTATCATGGTGGGTAGCTGGGCGGGGATTACTGTGGCAGCTCCACCAAGAATCCCCGAGCCAACCTTCAGCATGGGAACTTGTGAAGCAAGCCCAGTAGTGAGTTGTGCCCCAACCTTGAGAAGAATTGACAGTATTTGCAATCCATTATCAAGAAGTGGCCGAATTTTATGAAATGTCTCACTTTCAAGCATCACCTCAAACCCTTTCTGCCCCTCCACATCATGAATACCATCTATGTGTTCACACATCAGATGCAATTGTGCACTATGAAGCCCAGGAATGAAGCACGTCACCAATTTCCCAGATGAAATCATACCCTCTTTGCGAACACAATAAGCAAGCCGTGGGATGTTTCGTTGTTGCAACTGCACTGTGAACTCCATAAGAGCATCAACTTTGTTGCATAATTCATGCTGGAGTTCTCTTTCAGCCATTTTCATTTTGGCACAATCTTCCTTGAAAGATGCAATGATCCTATCTCCCACAGCCTCTTGGTGTTGGAGTAAAAGATTGAAACCTCTCTCCATATTCTCCATTGTAGCTTCATGATAACCTGATAGGGTGTGTCTCAATGGAGCTGTAACATGAAAAACATCAGAGGGGACTGCAGTATCTTCATCTTCATCCAAGATCTCATGTGGTGCTTTAACATCATTCAGTTTAAAGGAAACTTCTTCAAGTTCCGACCACCGCCATTCCATGAAATTTGTTGTACCTTGCTCTCCTAGTAACTCCACAGCAAGGTCATGGCCAGAGCCAAGGACAACAATTGGACTGTCTGAATTGTTAGCCCCTTTCTCTATCACCTCCTTCCATGTGTACTTATGGTTCATGTTCCAACCAACCATGAGCAATTCCTGTTTCAGTGCCTCTGTTGCCACTGCTTGATCCTTCCTGCATATGTTTGCGCCATCCATAGTCACGAGTGTGAGAAATAGAGTAAAAGTCATCAATTGCAAAGAATGGACAATGAAAAAGTATGAACAATTAGAAGAATTTCACCACAACTTTTTGGATCTTTTGTAGTTGTGCACACCTACCTGTATTTCAATAAGGTAAGCTCTTTTACACATTGTGGGCGTAAAATACTCTCAACAAGCCACACTCCTCGACAACCATCAGAGGAAGCACAGTATTTGTATATGGTCTTCAAAATGTCTTCCTCTATGATTTTCAATGTTTCACTGTGGCTTAAGGAAGAACGCACGAGCACATCAATGTAGTAGCCCACATCCCCACTGGATTCCACCAAAACTTCAATGCCTTTGAAGTTCAAAATGATCAAACCCTTATCCAATTTGTAGTCTTTGCTGAGACTACCATTTGAATAGAATGTATTATGCAACACCACCTTTCAAGAAAAGACAAGGGATTTCGAATCAACTCTCCATTGGTCATAATTGCAACTTGACATCCCTATTATATGATTTTGCCATTTATCAACAAAACCATGTAGATTACCAAATGAAGCAAGTACCATTTTACCCCTACAAAAGAACAAAATCAGTTGTCTGATCACTTCAAGATCATACTTCATAGTGTGAGAGATGTAGACAAAGAAAGAGAGCTCATAGCTTACTTGAAGTCGAGGGAAAAACCCTGGAGTCAGGAATGTTTGGAAGGGATTGTTGCACTCGAGCCTACGGCCAACAAAGATGGCTTTAACAGGTGCTTGAGAAGTAGGAATTGGCCAATACAACTTGCGCTTGCCTTCAGCAATAGCTTTTCTCTCTGTTGCAGAAAAGTTTGCATCAAGTATGGCTGGAATGAAAATACCTGCATCCAAGTTTCCTGGATCTTTCTCATAGCAAATGTTGAGCTTGAGCATCAAATGCATGAGGTCTGCAGGCTGAAGATGTATGCCCCAACCTCCTGAGAGGGTATTCTTCTTGGCCAATGACAAGGATTGTTTCAAAATGTGTTGCATGTACTCTTTGGTGGCAAACCCCTTGTCAGTCATGTGTTGGATTCCTCTGAAATTGATGACAAATCCCATTATGTTGTGACAAAACCAACCAGGATTGACAACGATGAATTCCAAACCTTGGAAGTAGATTATGTCTCCCATATGGTGCAAATGTGCAGCTAAAGCTTTGCACTTTCTTTCCACTACATCAAGTTGAGAACTTTCTCCCATCCCCTTGGGCAAAATTTCATTGCAAAGCTCAGAAAAGGTGCTCCAACTTATTATTGGTTGATTCGGATGCCCTCTTATTCGATTAGAAAGGAGGAGACGCATGGCTACACACTCTGGAAATACTTGCGTTCTTAACAGTAAATACCGAGAATTCTTCAACACAAAGTCAAGAACTGGGATCACATGGTCTGATGACCGGGCATTCACTGCATAGATATCGGTAAAAATATGGACAACATTTTGGAATTGTTCACGCAACTTATCCACCACATGCTTTGCCCATTCAACAAGGCAACCATCAAGGTCTCTATCAGCATGTGTCAATATGACAAGCAATTGAGGTAGAGAAGTTGTTGAAGTTGGAGTGTTTGACGCTATGAATTGAAGCCAATATGTGAGGTCATTCTCAAACTCCTTTAACTCTTTTCGACTATGTTTTTTCTCACCCCTGTTTGTTTGCCTTGTAGGATCAAACACAAACAAGAAAGAGCAAGGATTCACAAAATCAGCAAAATTCGGCATCATGTAGTCATGAAATGCATGAAACTCCTCTTGCCCTGCTAGATCCCAAATGGAGACAACAATATCACCATCCTCCACCACGGAGATTTCAATGCCTCTGGTGCGCTCATCTTGCTTTTCAGGAAACAAGGCTCCCTTGATCCCCTTCTGGTTGAATGCAAGAAGTGGCTTCCACATTTTACTGCGATGGCGTGCAACATTACTTTGCACCAATGATCGTCGTAACGCAGTTTTCCCTGCAAAGGAATGCCACTTGTTTTGCTCCATTCAACAACACATGCCACTTACAGCTTTGCCCCTTTACTAATTCATGAACATAGTGGACAACCATAGAGGGAAAAGTGGAGATTTAAGCAAACATTTCTGATATTGACAGATTTTATGAAGCAAACCCTTAGATTCAATGTCAAAAAAGAGCTAGACTAAAAAGAAACAATCACTTGCCTGCTTGTGGAGGGCCACAAAGGAATACTCTAGCTCCTTTAGAGCTGACCAGAGATGGATTCCAACTCTTGAAAAACCCTGCATTCCGATCGAGCTCCTGCTGAATGATAGAAAACCTGTAGTCAATTCTAGACAAGGGAGTGTTCTGCAAGTTCAGGTGCAGCCAAGGTCTGGTGTTCAAGCAGTTTAGAACTGCGTCATAAACGTTTTGATCCCCCTTGACAGCAGAGCATCCAGACAAGTCAAGCAATCTGAGTGTGTTGTTTCCTTCAAGTGCTTTTGAAAGCAAATAGACAATGTCCTCAGGACCCAACTGAACATAGTTCTTGGAAAAAGAATGTATTAACAGCTCCCTTATTGTCCAGTTCGTGCAAAGCATATTTGCAAGAACCTGAACCTCTTCTGAGTCGCACACAGTGAGCTGCAATTTTGTGAGCGTGTTATTAGCCTGCTTGCCTGTGGTTGCATCACCACAAAATGGTGAAAGGACATGTGATAAAGTCTCTCTACCAAAGCGTGTACGCGGAGCTGCGAGGACGGTGAGTGCTGTTAGGGTGCAATTTTTCTGCAACATCGAACTCGCATGCCGAGCCCAACTTCCATGTCCTCCCCCGATTCTTAGATCCAAGCGATTCATCTTTGTGTTCCCCTCCAGCATCTTGAAAATACTCTCGATATTCTGTAGTCCCCCCCAAAAGGAGTCTACGGTTAATTGCTCCAGTGTGCTGTGTGCTTGCAAGAGTCTTGCAAGATCAGCAAGATCCCAACAGTTGCCAGCTGAATTGACAATCTCCAGATGTTTTAGTGTTTTATTTTTCTCAAGCATTCTTCCTACTACTTGATCAGCGATAACTGTGCAGACCCTCAAACTCTCCAGGACTTCATTATATTGCAGAAGCTTGCATAGCTTGTCCATCATGAGGAAGTCGGAGCAAAAGCTTATGTCGAGAGCCTTCAAACTTTTGCTTTTGCCAAGAACATTTGTAAGTTGAATTTTTGAGTTGTCACCAACAATGAATGGCCCAAAACTTCTGTTCATGGGGTTGTCTGAATTGACATGAGGATATGCATCTTCATAGCTTGGAAGGGGCAACGGGAGATTCAACCGCTCATAATTTTGGATGTCGAACTTCAGCGTTTGGATGTCCAACTTCAGCGTCTGCAAGGTACAGTCCGGTGATGCGAGCTCCGGTATCAGAAGCCTGATGTCTTTTTTGCTTCCGATCACCCTCCGATATTGCAAATCAGGCGTTTCCATGTCTTCTCTCCCGAAAGACACAGAACCGACAGTCACGGCTGGAACATGAAACAAAATGTTGGATATCTGAACACCCTCAAAAAATTCCGCGAATTGTGTAAACAAACTAGTGTATCACAAGCAGAGCCTACCACAAATGCATACAGTCCCGGCCTCTAACTACTCTTGGCTAAAATAGTTGATTGCATCCTTCTCTTGCTCACTCGTGTACTCTCAGTCTAGTGAGAACATTATTGGAGCTCTATCTGAAAACCCTAGAAAACTTCCGCAACCTATGCAAGCAAACTAGAGTATCACAAGCAGAGCCTACAGCGAGTGCATGCAATACCACAATCCGGCTTCTACTCTTGACTAAAATAGTTGATTGTGCGTCCTTCTCTTCACCACTCTTGTGTACTCTTGTCGAGCGACGACATTGTTGGAGCCCAGGTAGCTTGAAAACAGCGACAGGCAGGGAGACTTCGTCGTGATTCCTGCAGAACCACGTGAAATGGAGAGTCCATTTAGGGGCCCACTGGTGTAGAGTGTGCACCCTCCAGCACCATTATTGTCTCCCACTTGTTCGCTCTGCCTTAGTAATGTAGTTTCCCACTCCTACTATATTGCCAACTTGCTGACTCTAAAGGATGTAGTAGTCCCCACTACTATTTTGTCCGTTTGTTGGCTGTGGGCTGTGACGAAGTAGTCTCCATTTGGAAAGACCTTCGCCGAATTTTCTATTGTCGTCGGAGAGCAGTCGGAGAGCAGCTTACAGAGCAGCATTTTTTTCACTGGCTATTATATGGCCAGAAAGAAAAGTTTAAATTGAAAATTTCGAAAAAAAAAAGAGATTTGGGAGGTTTTCAGTCGCCAGAAGTGAGGGAAAACAAAGCAGTAGAACGTGCCAAGTTCATATATGTGGTTTTCAGCGGAACATATAGGAGGAGGATTCAAGATTTGCACTTCATTTCTGGTTTATATAGCCAGGCTTGAATAAATCTTCCTAGGGATGATTCCCACTTTTTCAACATCTGGCAATGAATCAATGAATGATTGACACTTTAGCTACAAACAGACATTCCTAAAAGAAAAAAACTGTTACAAACAGTTTTTTTTCCTTCTGCTGATGGTAGTAATGTCCCAAAGTCGCTATATTTTGAGGGGAAAGCAAGTGAAATCGTCATATTTAGACAACAACTTCCAGTAGCCAAATTTGGCTAAGTCTTCTTGTGGATGATGACCGGCTGGAGTGAATTAGCAGCCACCAATGCACCAGTTGAGGATGAGCCCGTTCAGCCCGTTTTGCGGATGAACATCCTCCCTGCCCGATGTGTTCTTTTTTTTCACCTGATGTGTTTTTTTTTTTCATCTCTTCTCTACCCCACCTACCTCCCCCCTCCTACCCTAAACCTACCTCCCCCTCCTACCTACCACCTACGAACCC
>Ga0209208_10003425_pt1 | contig 22704 bp, 21 predicted proteins | sample S1TSphfallax_3_FD_187694 | JGI IMG/M metagenome (GOLD analysis project Ga0209208, IMG submission 187694) | Host-associated microbial communities from peat moss isolated from Minnesota, USA - S1T2_Fd - Sphagnum fallax MG (SPAdes) (version 2) | ecosystem: Host-associated > Plants > Peat moss >...
ACTCGTTCCGGAAAATCAGTTTTAGTGGCGGCAATATTAGTTCCGGCTTTGTCTCAGGGCATACCTGTTGTAGCCTTAGATTATCCCAAGCCCGATGGGACTTCTACCTTTACGGATTATACTAAACTGCTTGGGGATGATGGAGCTTACTTCGACATTACTAAAGAAGCCAATAATTTATTTGAATTACCCGATTTACGGGGTATGGCTTCAGAAGTTATTCAAGAAAGGTTGACTGATTTTAAAGAATTTTTGAAATCGGTATTGATGACCATGATAGTTGGCACTAGTACTTTAGGTATTAGTGCAGTAATGGTTACTAATATTGAATCAATAATTGCTCTTACATTAAAAACTTTTTTTGAAGACAATGACATTAAACTCCGCTACAGATTAGCCTTTGAAAGAGGAGTGAATACAGAAGAATGGGAAGAAATGCCCACCCTGCAAGATTTTTTGAGCTTCTGCTCACCTGCTTTCATTAAATTGGACATGATTGCTAACAATAATAGCGAAGAGATTTCAGAAGCGTTAGATCGGATTAGATTAAGGCTAAATTACTGGTTGTCTACAAGAGTTGGACAGTCTGTATCTCGTCCCTCTACTTTTAGAATCGATGCTAGGTTGCTAGTATTTGCTTTGCGAAGTTTATCTTCGGAAGCAGACTCCGCTGTTTTAGCACTCAGCGCCTATTCAGCAGCCCTAAGACGAGCTTTATCATCAAAAGCTAGTATCTTTTTTCTAGATGAAGCTCCAATTCTTTTTCAGTTTGAATCAATTTCCGAATTGATTGGTAGATTATGTGCTAATGGAGCAAAATCTGGTATCCGAGTGATTTTATCTGCCCAGGAGCCAGAAAGTATTTATCAGAGTAAGGCTGCTCCCAAAATATTTGCCAACTTAAATACTCGCCTGGTGGGGAGAATCCAAGCTTCTGCTGTTGATCCTTTTGTGGAGAGATTTAAATATCCACGGCCGATTATTCAGGTAAACAGCACATTTTACCCCAAAAGGGAGGAGATATATTCTCAGTGGCTCTTAGACGATCATGGTAAGTTAACTTTCTGTAGATTCTTCCCAGCTTATTGCTTATTAGCAGCAGTTGCCAATAATCCTGATGAACAACATCTACGTACCATGTTTTTAGAAAAATACAAAGATGATCCAATTTTGGGAATGGTCAGATTTACAGAAGATTACATCAGGATGCTCCGCCAAGAAGAACTTTCAACGGAGGCAAAAATGCTAAACGAATCTCAAAAATTAGGAGTATAGTATGAGTAAATTTCGATTAGGTAAAAGAAGTGTTGGGCTTTTAATTATTATTTCCCTTCTTTGCCCTAAACCAAGTTATGCAACGATTGGTTTTACTCTCCCTAGTTTCAACACCATCTTCACTAATTTAACGACCAACTTAACTGCTCAGTACAACGGAATTCTCAGCCAGATAACTAATGATCTCAAAAATTTTGGAGGTTTGAAACAGTATTATACCCAAGTAACTAATATGAATCTTGGGTCGTTCAATCTCGTAGACCCCATCGCCAGTGGACAAGCTCTAAAGGCATTACTTGGCCCTCATTTTGCGGGAATGCCTCAATTGAATCAAGTCTTATCCCTTCAGCGGATGCTAACTAAGCAAGTTATAGGTGCGCGTACTGGTACAAATGGCCAGAATGTATCGCAAGCTGCTATCAACAATGCTACATCTATAGCTCAACAGGCTACGACCTTGGCAACTAATGCCCAAAATTTGACTGCATCTCAGGATGTACTCAAGGCGATCGCTGCTATCCAGGCGATGCAAGTGTCTCTAGAGGCTAGTTCAATTACTGAGAAATACCAGTCCCGTCAAGAATCAATCTATAACACCTTGATGGCAGCGCAGAATGCCACTCTGCAACAAGCAAATTTAAACAAGGGACTGATTACAGACATGGGTACGACTTCCTTGGAGCAAGAAATGTCGGGTATGTCTAGCTTGAACATGACCTCTGCAAATAGTTAACTAAAATGCCCTGCCGTCGCACCTAAATTCAAATACGGTAGGGCTTTTCCGGGACATACAAAACCTTTCCCTTTTCTGGGAGTAAATATGTTATTTTTGGCACAAAGTACCAATTTTTCGGGCGGGAATTTAATTCAGGAGGCATCCCAGGTTTCTCAAGCTGTAGCCCAGGGATTTGATACTCTCTGGACTCAGACTATAACTGGCACCTTGTATGGGCAATTATGCCAAGTCGGCATATTATTTGCTGTAGCCACTTTAACTCTATTCATGGTGGATTGGACCGTAAAAATGCTCAATGGAGATGAGCAACGAGCTTTTGCAGATTTTATTTGGCCTTTGGTAGTTGTAGTGTTATTGGCTAACAACGGAACCGTTCTAGGACAAGGAACTCTGGGGATAAGAAATTATATAAATAACATCAATAATTTTGTTTTGCAATCAACGGCAGCAGGAACAAGTTTATCTCAAGCTTATCAGCAAGCTTTGGGAGTAGACGCGGCTCGTAATGCCATTGGTCAAGCAATTCAACAATGTGAATCAGCTTCCGAAGAACCACAAGATGCTGTTAGCTGTCTGCAAGATGCCCAAACTAACTTAACCCAGCAGTATCCTCAGTATTTCAACAACGGTAATGGGCCTTTTAGCTGGTTCACCGATGCTGTAAACAATATTGTTCAAGCTCCCATTGACGCACTTAATAACGGCGCTAATCCGCTGCAGGTAATCTTCTCCCCATTTAGTGCCATGATCGGCTCGGCGGTTGATGGCGTAATTTCGGTTATTCTCATGGGTTTAAGTGGGGCTTACCAATGGGCAATAGAACTCACAATGCTCGTGACTGCCTTAATTGGACCCTTAGCGGTTGGGGGATCTTTATTGCCATACGGTTCTAAAGCAGTATTTGCTTGGGCGATCGGCTATTTTAGCGTTGGCCTTGGTAAATTATGTTTCAACATTATTGTTGGTTTAGCAGGGCAAATCGTAGCCTCATCCCAGTCAGATCAACCTCTATTTTTCTTATTCGTGATTGGAATATTCGCTCCATTTTTGGCTACAGGATTAGCTGCTGGAGGAGGAATTGCAGTTTTTATGCAAATAAACAAAGCGGCTGAATTTTATGGTTCTGCTGCCATAAAAATATCTACTGCTGTGATTACAAATGGTGCCAGTGCTACTGCAAATAAAATTACACCGGGGGAATAAACATAGTAAGTTTTCTGTTTGTTATTAAGGGATATTTTTAGTTATCAAATCGGAGTTATATATGCTAGCAAAGAATAAAGAAAATTTACAACTTCTCAGGGATGGTAAATCAGTACCATCAAGCGTGGGAATAGTTGCGCTGATTGCTTTTGGTATAGCTGTAATCACTTTGCTATTTGAATTTTTAAACTTTATTTCAATTAGTCGATTTAGTCGGCAATTGGTTTTGGTAGAGCTAAGTTCCGGGAAGACTATCTCCGCACAATCTGTAGATCCTAATGAAAGATCAAATGCAGTTATTAAGCAATTTGTATCTGATACATTTGTCAAAATGTTCAATTGGAACGGGGTAGTTCAAAACTATGATAAAGAAGGACAAATAACGACTACTCCTGACCCAGGAGTAATAATCAAAATAGACAATAAACCAGAAAAAGTGACTACTGGAGCTTATAATGCTTCCTTTGCCTTATCTGATAGACAAGACTTTCGAGCTTCATTTTTGCGCCTACTTGCATCCATGACTCCTAAGGAAATCTTCGACGCGCAAATGCAAGCAGCTTTGGTTCCCAGATTTGTTTCCGAACCTAGAAAAATATCATCAGGAAGGTGGGAAGTTGACGTAGTAGCGACCTTATTGACTTTTTCTAAAGGGGACAATGCTGGTCATGGCATTCCTGTGAATAAAACTGTCACAGTCGAGGCAATCGACACCCCCCAACCTGAAAGTGCCATGACTGATTTAGCTAAAGAAATTTATACTGTCCGTTCCTCTGGACTAGAGATTACCAAAATTGTAGACCTTGATTTAAATAAGTAGAGTAATGCAATGAGTACTACACAAGCAGAACAGAACTTAACGGAATTCTCCCAAGAACTAGAAAAGTTATTGAGTATAGAAGGAGATGAGAATAATTCTTCTATTCAAACTCTAGGAACTAACCTAAAGCCAGAAGCTAATGTCATTCCAACCAAACATTCTTTAGTTACATCTCCTTGGTCAAGGTTATTGTTAATTGGAATATGCTTTGGATTTGGTTTTTTGTCTATTTGGATGTTTCTCAACTCAGTTTTTCATTCAAAATCAAAAATCAAAATCGTCAAAGATTCAGGATCTGCAACCGATCTTGCTTCTAAGGCAGATCGGCCTGAAGGCGATATCTATGCTAGGTTGGCTCTTGCCAAACAAGAGCAAGAGTTGGACAAACTAAAACCAGCCTCCACCCCCAACCCAACCAAACTAAGAACTATACCTAACGCCAAGAAACCTCTGCATATTTCTTCAGCCCCAGCAGTAGAACCTCATCCAACACGACAACTACAGGTACCTCCACCAGTTCAATATCGCCCTTTACCAGTAGTAACTCCACCAGTAATACCACGGGTAACAGCTTTGTCTACAGGTGGATTATCAGTAAAACCAGTAGATCCGGGTGTTGAATTTACTCGTCTTAGATCCGTTGGATCTTTTGGTACGTTAGCTTATGTTTCTCAAATGAGTACTCCAGTAGTACAGCCTTCACCTATCCCTACCAACACTGTTACTTCTCCTCAAGGTCAAACGTCAAATTCTGTTACTAGTACTTCGGTAGTACCCCTTACACCACGTTCTTCTCAAAGTCAAACTCCAAATTCATCAATTGAGAAATTAACACCCCTTTGGGCACCTATATCGAATACTACTGCTGTTGCCATCAATAATAATTCTTACTCTCCACAGGAACAACAGATTATTAATGGTGCAAGTAGCTCCCGTTATTTAATGCCAGGAGAAACCGCATCAGGGGTGTTGATGACTCCTATTGTTAAATCTGAAAATTCTGGTCAATCTGGCCAAAATCAGACTACCCCTAACCAATCATTTCTTGCCCAATTGACTCAAGACCTGCGCGACAACTTGGGTAATGTTGCTATACCTAGCAGCACTTTGATGGTGCTGAAAATAACCTCTGTTCAAGCCTCCAGCTATGCTCAGGTTGAAGTTATGAGCATTCTTAAAGATGGCACTGAGTACCAACTTAATCCTGGTTCAATAACCGTTCAGGGAGATAAAGGTGGACCCCTAATTGCCAAGAAGTATCAGGATAAAGGTGGAGCACTTGCTAGCTTAGATACTACTTCCGCAGCACTGGCTGGCGTTTCTCAGGTTGGGCAAATTCTCAACCAAGCCACTACCCAAGCCACTACCCAAATTGCTGGTGGTGTAAGTTCTGTTACAAGCGTCAGTACCAGCCCTCCTCCTAATTTATTTGGTGCCTTTTTGCAAGGTGCCTTTGGCCAAGCCAGCAAACTTGTTGGCCAACGTGCTGATACTGAAACTCAGGAAATTCTCAAACGTCCTAACGTTTGGTTCATTCCCAAGGGCACAAAAATTACATTTGTAGTCAACAATACCTTACAAGTTCCATAAGCAAGGACGGTTACTATGCCTCAGAATTGGTTAGTTAATGTCTTGGCTTGTGGGTTGTGGTTGAGCTTTTCTCCTTTAGCCCTTGCTGTTCCTACGCCTACAATTGAAATTCCTCAATCTCAAGCTAGTGGCAATCCTTCTTTGCTCAAAATTAGTGTAGGCAATGGTACTGGAGTCAACCTCTCTTTCTATAAGGTAAAAGAGACAATCAAAAAAATTTGGCTAGACGACCCCAGTGAGATCTTGGTTGATGTTGATGGCTGTCTAGAAGGTATTAGCAACTGTGATAAAAATACAGGTTCCAGTTCTAGTTCCGGTGCCGGGCTAATTCACCTGCGGCGGATTCAAAAAGTTGCAATTCATGGATTGCCCCATACCCTGGTGACTCTCCTAACTGTTGTGACTGAAACCCAAACCGGGGAACGAAAAGTTTATCAATTTCAAGTCGTACCCTCTAGCAGCAGTCAACATACGGAAGTTGTAGTTAATCCTGATCTAAATCCAGGAAACAAAGTTTCGGGTCCAATTACCCATTTACAGCCCCTTGCTGCCAATTTTATGACAGTTAATGCTGTGAGAAATGGCATTGCTGTAGCTGTCAGTAAAAATTTGCTCAAGCCGTCGGATGAGCTTTATAGCAGATTACAAAAATTTATTTTTTATCTTCAGCAAGGAGATGAAATTTCTGTAGCTGCTAATAAGGCTGTTGTTTCGATGAATTTAGTCAACAAGTTAATTGCAATGGGAAGGACCCCACCAACCTCGCCAATTGTGCCAAATTCAAATCCAAAACCAAAACCATCTGAGATTAGCAAAAAATGAAAAAGAAAAAATTTAACTTAGATAGAATCCGTTACCTGTTGTTGTGGAGCATCCTAGCTGCCATCTTTGTTCATGGGTTTCTGAAGTATGGGCTTTTGAATCAAGTAATCGGTATGATTATTCGTAGAGCCGATGCCCAGGTGTCAACAACCAATGGTGTACCCAACTGGTCACAAATTTCATTTAGCACTATGGATGTTGCCTCATCTGGAAGTGCTACTTTCCCTACTAGCCAAGGTAATCAAACTGTAACCTGGACTGTAGGCGAAAATATTGGCAACTTTATGACCCTGGGAGACTTTCAAACTACCCAGTTGCAACTAGATAGTTTGACATTGAACCAGATTTTAACACCACAAGGTTTAACTATCGGTCAGGTTCCCCTGACTTCCTTTCCCCTAGCGGGACAGCAAACAGTACCTAATTTAGTTCAAGCCATCCCTTCCCTGGCTCCTTTACCGGTGAATAGTGTGGCACCGATTAACCGACTTATCCAAAAACTAGGTTTACCTAATGATGGCACGATAGGAGATCTAGCCAACCTTTCTCAGCTGCAAAATACCCCACTATCTAAAGTTAATCTAAGTAAATATACTTTGTCTTCTGTTCCCGGTATTGATCAAGCTACTCTCAACAAGTTTAACAATTGGCAAAGTAGCCTGATTAATCAAGTGCCAGGACTATCTACCTTAACTTGGAATAATCTAGCCGGATTAGGATCTCTTGATCTTTCCTTTGTTGGTCAAGTTGACATTCCCTACGGAACTGAGGAGCAAAATCGTACCTACACCATCTCCGGCAGTGACCAACAAGGTTACAACGTTCCTTGTAATCAAGCTAGCTGTGCCCATGTGGAAATCTCCGTTCTCGGCCAAAATGGATTGCAGTGGATATCGGGAGACTCCCAGCAAGTTCACGGGGGTTTTGGTATCTTAGCTGCTGCTAATGGTGGGCAAGAACCAACGGGCAGAGAACCTTTTGGCTCCGCTTTTAAGCAGGTGATTGGAACCGTGGATGAGGCGAATGGAACAATCTACACAAATATGTACTTTCGCTTCTGTACAACCATTCCTTTTGTAGGGCTAACCTGTACTCCTTATTTTGTGGGTCCTGTGCCCTTTATTAATTACAACGAGAAAGATCCAATTATTTTAGGAGTTCCTAATAGCCTACCTACTACTCCTTCTCCTTAGCGTTGCGATCGCTTTGAACCTATAGCACTATGGCAAACTACATCAGCATTGAACAATTGAAAGCTCCCCATAGCAGTGTAGGAAAGTACACTCATTTACTTTTTACACCTATGGGAGTGACCCTTGTAGCTATGTTGCTAGCTTTTGGAGTATTCACCCTTGTTTTTGGCAACGGTAGCCAGAAAAAGATTGCCAGCGGTTATTGGGGATCAACCAAAGAGATCAAGGCTGCCAAAAAGAAAGCTCTTGAGCAAATCAGTAGCCCTAAATGCGATAGTGCAGCTCTATATATAGGTGTTTTGCCCAAGAAGAAGAAGAAATAATAGAGGTGTGAAATGTCTACTATACTTTATGTCCCTGATATCCAAAGAGGTACGGCAGTTGTTGGGGGTCCAGGGAGTGGCAAAACTTTTAGCACTATTAACCCCATGACCTTTTCGGCTATCGACCAGGGGTTTCCGATAATCCTCTATGACTTTAAATATCCCTCCCAAGTAAAGATTGCTACTTATGCCAAATTAAAGGGCTATGACGTACATATTTTTGCCCCAGGATTTTCCGAATCAGAGGTAGCTAATCCCCTAGACTTTCTTAGAGATTCCAGTGATGCGGAATCGGCCAGGCAGATTGCTACGGTGATTAACAAAAATTTTCGGATGTTAGGTAATAGCAATGAAGATGGTTTCTTTGCTCCCGCTGGTGATCAGCTGACTCAGGCAATCTTGATGTTGACCAAAGAGTTTGATGATTACGCAGATATCATCACCTCTGCGGCAATTTTATCAAGTGAAGAAATGGTTACCCGGTTGATGGCAGCTGACCTCAATCCGTGGATCAAAATTGCTTTTGGCCAACTGTTTAGTTCTGCTGGATCAGAAAAAACTGTAGCCGGGATTGTCGCTACTGCATCTTTAATGTTTACCCGCTTCATGGCCAAGAATACCGTAGGTTGCTTTATTGGTAAAAGCACACTTCCTTTGGATCAAATTGAAGGTAAACAGATGCTGATTTTTGGCTTGGACCGAGAACGCCGGGATGCTGTATCCCCGCTCCTTGCCAGTATTTTGCACATGACAGTAGCTAAAAATATAGCTAGAAAACGTCAAGATCCGTTAGTTGTAGTGCTAGATGAGCTGCCTTCTCTCTACTTGCCAGATTTATTCAAATGGCTAAACGAGTCTCGTTCTGAAGGGTTTTGCGGCATCTTAGGCTGGCAAAATATGGGACAACTAGAAAAAAATTACGGTAAGGATGTTGCCAAAACTATCCTTGGTGCCTGTGGGACTAAGTTCATTTTCAATCCAGGGGAGTACGATTCAGCTCAAGTCTTCTCTAGTTTTTTAGGCGATGAAGAATTTAAGTCAAAAAATCAGAGTCGTTCTACTGGAGGAGGTAAAACTAATAAAACAGTTAGCGATCAAGAAAAAACTAAAAAACTCTTTGAAGCTGCCCAATTCTTGAAACTACCACCAGGAAAATGTGTAATTATTAATCCCGCTTATTCTAATAAAAAAGAAGGATCAGTACCTTTAATTAAAGCTATTAAAATTCCTCAAGAGTTAATAACAATAAATAAATTTAATGAACAAAATTGGAGCAAGTTAGTTAAATGGATTACTAGTAAAACTACAGAAAAAGCTCTGACCCAAGAAGATATTAATGTGAGGGTCGAATTAGTAAATGAAAAATATCCTATTCCTAGTAAACCGCAAAAGAATAGTCCAGTCGTACCTCTGCCAATCGATGCTTTTAAAAATATGGTAGATAATTAACACTAATATTATGTTTGACCAACAACATTTAGAAGCTACTTCTAGCTACACGGTTTTAGCTAAAACCATAGCCCAAAGCAGTCAAGATATTTTTCTTGAAGGCTTAATACCTCTAGTTATAGCTACAAATAAAAGGCTCAAGTATGAATGGGATAAACAAGCAATAATTGAAGTAGGGGAAGAACATTATGCCATGTCTCTTGATGAAAATGGGGCATGGAAGTGGCATAAAATTGACCCTTTGAGTAAAGAAATTATTTCTGAATGGACTGGAGATGAAGAAATCAAAGATTTGTGGCAAGATTTACTCGCCAAATATACGGTTGTTCCTCCACAGGAGATCACACCAGAAGCATTAATACCTTTGATTGAAAATATAAATGAAAAACTAAGGGATGAATGGGACGGTAAAACAGAAACACAATATGAAATCTTTGTTGATGAGTCTGGAGTGAATATTGTCCCCATAACACCTCCAAATGACTTGGTGGTATCAGAAGGTGTAAAACCTCCAGGTGAATCAGTACAGCCAGAGATAATAACCCCCCCAGAGGAATCGGTAATACCAGAGGTAATAATTCCTGAAGGTGAATCAGTACAGCTAGAGATAATAACTCCTCCAGAGGAATCGGTAATACCAGAGGTAATAATTCCTGAAGGTGAATCAGTACAGCTAGAGATAATAACTCCTCCAGAGGAATCGGTAATACCAGAGGTAATAATTCCTGAAGGTGAATCAGTACAGCTAGAGATAATAACCCCCCCAGAGGAATCGGTAATACCAGAGGGGATAACTTCTTCAGAAGGATCAGAGTTAGACCCGCAACACTGGGAAGAAATCACTATAGGCAGTGCCATAGACCCAGAGATTGCGGCTTTGAATTTTAAGAGTTTGCACCTTGAACCTGTTGAACAAGAGCATGAAGCCTGGACGTATCTGATGTATTCCAACAATCTGGAACGAAATAACTCAGGGCGATTACCCGCACAAACACTCAAACGATACTCTCACTTGGATAAAGGTGGATGGTGGTGTGAATCTGGGGTAGATCCCCGTGGCTTTTCCACACTTGCACCTGGTGAAAAACCAGAACTGAAAATTTGGGGTTGCTTTAAGCCGAATGAGCCGAGGCAAAGCCTGGATAACCCAGATAAAAAGATTAAGTACGAACATCCTCCAAAGGAGGATTTAAGTATCTTTCTGTTGAAGGTTCCTGATAGAATTGCTGACCAAATCTATGCTAAAGCCGGGGTTACTCCGACGGAGAGCGATCGCGCTAGTGGATTCTGGTATTGTGCGTGGAAGCACAATATACCCATGACTATTACTGAGGGTGCTAAAAAAGCAGCTAGTATTTTGAGCCAAGGAGAGGCGGCAGTTGGCCTGCCTGGAATTTATGCTGGATATCGCAGTCAGGACGATCTGGGTAATTCCGTTCCTCCTGTACTACAGGATGAATTAGCAGTATTTGCGACTAAAGATCGAGATATACGTATATGCTTTGACCACGAAACACGCACGAAGACAAAGCGGAATATTGAAATTGCTACCTACCGCACTGGTCAGTTATTAGAGTCAGCAGGGGCTAAGGTGAGTGTGATCAATTTACCAGGTCCAGAAAAAGGCATTGACGACTTGATTGTGGCTAGAGGCCCAGAAAGTTTTACTCAAGTTACCAGGGAAGCTGCTTCGCTGGAAGATTGGTGGAGAGATAATCAGCCTCCAGATTTGCGTCTCACAGTTTTTTTAAAAAATGGCCAACAAATCAAATTGTATGAGCAAAAATCAGACGGTGAAGTTACAGTTGAGCCAGTTCAAGATCGTCATCAAAATCAAATACCAGACCCTTGGGAGACAGAGACGGCAAATATTTCTTGGGAGCCATTTTTACAAGACCCCTGGGATAATCATTTAGGAGATCCTTGGCAAGAGGAGATGCTGGAAGAAGTTGAGATTCTAAATCATCCCCCAGGAGCAACCCCAGAAATTGCTTCTGTTAATCCCTCCCCTGTTGCTCTCCAAAATCAGCAACCAAATTCTCCCCCCGTGCAACGACCAGTCCCAGAATTTTTTGCTGTTCACCCTCCTCCCCTTGTCAGCCAAATTCGGACAGCACCCAAGGAAGTTAGTGTATATAAAAATACATTTCAAAGAAGATTTTTAATATCCAGACAAAATAATCAAATTGCTTCGGCGGCTGAATCTCTGCTGAAAAAATACGGTTTAGAGCAGGAAGATGGTTCTCAAATTTATAGGGCAGACGCTTTTACTATTAAGAAACAGGGTAAGATTTACACTGTTCATCATCGTGATGACGAGGAATCTTCCTTGATGCAATTCCAGGTTAATCGTCGCGGAGATGTCAAGATTCTCCAACCTCCTGAAAAAATGCTACCAGTGGAAAGACAGGAATTTTTATTGGTGGCCGACTATTTAAAGTTCGATCAGCAGCAAAAGCCATCTCCAAAACTTCCTTCGGTCGATGAGGATACGAGAAAATTAGCTACTACTCTTGGCTCCCTATCACCTGCAGGCACACACAGGATTTTAGAGAGTTTTAGACATCAAGAAGTGTTGAAAATTCTTACCCATACCCTAGATAAAGCAAAAACAAGTCAACTGGAGGTGGGGAACTTTACCATTAAAGTCACAGCCGACGAACAAAATGGTAAGTCAGTTCTCAGTCTCTTTAAACAGGAGTACGGTGGTCCAAATCGGGAAGCAGTTCGGTTTGAACTACTAACGCGATCGCCTGACTCTTTCACCAATAATGTGGCAATTATGGCTATAAGTGATCTTGATTTGCAAAAGCTGAAATTACTGGCTCAAAAGCTTGAGATTCCAGAGATTACACCAAATTTTAATTCTGCTCCTCCCGATCTACTCTTACCCCTTCATCCTGCTTTGAAAAAAGCTTGGAATCATTTGGAAGACTCCCAGGGCTGGTCAGCCGATGCGGATCAGGGTATACGCGAACAAATTCAACACGAGGGGAAGTTTACGGTCCCAGAACAACGGGAATTGTATTTTAAAATACTGTTGCAATCAAAAAGTGATATTCAAAATCCTAACAATGCTACCCAGCTTCCTCCGCTCGAAAATGTAATTCAAGATTTAAAAACTATAGAACAAGAAGCTATAGCTAGTACTTATACACCACAAACTAAAAAATTATTACCAATACTATCTAAATCTACTACTGAGTTAGAGGTCTAGAGCAAAATGGAAACTTACCAGCTAGATTAACGGCTATAGAAATACTAACTACCCTGGCAAAATCAGATATCTCAGACCTGAAAGGATATTCCATGTCTAGTGATGCCGTGCGGACTATTGAAGGGATTAAAGTTGATTTAGAAACCTGTCGTAATTACCAAGTTTCACGAGTAAGGTTGATAAGGGAGAATGCCACATTTATAGAGAGAATAAGAAGACAGATACTGATGCTATGGCAAAAGTGGAGGTTAGGGAATGTAGGGGAATAACGACACCAGAAAAGTATCTTAGAATCTTGCTAAGTTACGAGATACTGCAAAAATATCAATCAAGTTAACTACAGCAGCAGATAGGGTAGAAGGAAGATTAGCAGCATCACTAGAGACAGTAGAAAATCTCACAGCTACATCTTGGTGGAGTGCTTGTGACAGGGGCTTAGATGTATTGTAGTTCCTATAGGCTAACTCCAAAGAAGGTTGAGCCTGGTCTAATCGCTCCCGACTTGGAAGACGATCACGCTTGATGTGGGAATTAAATTTAGGGTCAGCAGGAACTAAATTCCAAAGTTCATTAATTGGGTAGAGAGATACGGGTAGAAGGTGATCCAAATCATAGTTAACGCCATAATGAATTCGCCTTTCCGTCCAGGGACAAATAAATTCTAATTTTTCCATCAGCAGTAAATCAACATGGTTGCGTTCCCAAGTTAAAGGTCTGCGGTTATCAGGTCTACTGGTAAGCAAAAAGTAAATAAAACCTCGATGCAGTTGTTGCTGATTTACCTGTTGAACCCGCTCTGTAAATAAACACCATTCATGGATACACAAAGCTTCAATCCAGAGAGACATATCTTGAAAAGATTGCCATAAATCAGCTTGAATCACTAAACATTTATCTTCAGGTCTGGTTCCAGGAATTGCAACAACTTGATCGTCAAGTGTTGCATACTTCACTGGTTTAGCAAATACAGTCCATTCATTAGGACCAGCATACCGAATTGGCATTTCAATCGCTTTACTAATGGCAGAGAGGGCAGCTTGATAGGCGCACAGTAACGACTCGGAGTAGGTTTGAGACTGTCGCAGGATTCTCATCTCGTTGATGAGGAAAAAACCATCACTAGGTTTTGAGGTTCCATGAACAAATGATTCCCACTCCTGTCGTAGCTGCTCCAACTGAGGACGAAATGACATATCATTTCGCTGCTGAGAACCAAGGGTAGCCCGTTGCCCTTGTAGAATGGGTTGGCTTCCGACAAATGGCCAGTAGTAAGCAACCCAAAACTGGGACAGTAGACGCAAAGGAACTGCCACATCAGCTTGACGATTCCACAGATCGGGAAAGCTAATAACAACATCATTGATAGCACGAAGTAGGGCTATTTTATAGCTTGTAACCTTAGTATCATGCTTAAGAATAGTACTGATAATAACGTTGCCGAACGACATCGTAAGACCGCTAATTTATAAGCTACTCCGTAGTATCCTTGGAGTCATCCCTTTTCACCTCCACTACGATAACATTAAAGCTTTGCCATTCCTGAACTGTAAAACCAGCCTCCGTCTCATCTGGATAGCGTCGTGCCATTTCTTGCCAAGCTGCCTCTTCATTAACTGCCCATATATAATGTCCTTGGCGTTCCCTAAGATCATCCCTACCCGTACAGTCATGGCTGTATAACATATTGCGTGTACATCTGTAGTGTTTCAAGGTCATAAGTGTTATAGATGATTAAAAATTTCACCTACTATGCGAATAAGTTTGCCAATCTCAAGGTATCTCGCTCCAGTGGAGTAGCTCCCAACAAACCTATTTTGCTCTTATCTGTGATTCAAATGATCAGCCAAGGGCAACTGAAGCAAAATCAAATTCCCCTATCTGGGGAACTGATCGCTACATTTCTCAAGCTATGGGGACAGTTAGAACTAGTACGCAGACCGGATATTGGACTCCCCTACTTTCATCTTATGGGCGATAAATTTTGGCACTACCAACCCAAGCCAGGATTTGAATCACTGATTAGTAGTAAAGTTAAAATTAGAACTCCCAATACCATTAGATCAACCGTAGAGTATGCGTACTTAGATGAAGAATTGTGGGTAATTTTACAAAATCCCCAGGAAAGAAACTTATTAGTTAGTGTGCTAATTAATTCTTGGTTTCCCAGCCAGTCTCAGATGATAGAAGAATTGCTCCAAGTAGATGCTTTTGCGCAGTTACAAGAGATGTTACAAGCTCAAGGCGGTAAAGTTTATCTACCAGAGGAACTAGAAGATGAAGAAACAACAATTGTTAGGGATGCTACTTTTCGCAAAATTCTTACCCTGACTTATAACTATCATTGTGCTTTCTGCGGGTTGCAGGTACTTGACGCGCTGGGACAGAATATTGTAGATGGCGCTCATATCATGCCATTTTCCCAATTCTACGATGACCGAATTAATAATGGACTATCGCTGTGCAAAAACCATCACTGGGCATTTGATCACTTTTGGTTCACCATTGATGATAATTACACGATCATTGTTGATGATAGTTTACGGGAAATATCACCCCATGCTAAAGCAATGCGAGAATTTAATGGTGATAGAATCAAGCTACCTACTCAACAACAGTACTACCCCAGACCTGATGCCTTACAATGGCATCGTCAAGAATTTTTGAAACGAGTTGCTTGAGAAAAGAAGACTGTATTGTTGCAGTTTAATAAATCAGAATTAGATCGCATTGACCATAAATATATAAACTAGTAAAGAATACATTTCAAGTTTCTGGCATGACTAAAAAGCCTATAGGTTGGTATAAAGAACTTGTCATCCGTCCTGTTCTGCCTGTGGATGGCTATGAAAGTTATGAAAAAATTTGTGAGCACGTTGCTAATATTTACTTCAATACAGATCAAGAAAACCTGAAAAAGGGACTACTAACTAGCATTACAGACTCAAGGTATATTAGCAAATACACATTATTCAAAGTAGGAGAAGCCAAGTGTCCTGTCTACTGGGTTAGTGCGGATTTATTGACGGCATTAATGCAATCTGATTTAACCATTGAGGCGGATAATCTCCATTGGGCAATGAAAACAGGAATTTTCATGCTACCCAAGGGGTTAGTTTTTTCACCAGATAATAACAGTATCCAGGCTATTTTTTGGCATTACGAGACGACTAAGGACTATCTTTATTGGACTGCCATCGATAAAGATAATTGCTTCTGTCGTCGATTCCTAGCTAGCAATAATTCAAGAACCTTTAAATACAATGATGTTCAGGATTTTGATCCCCAGGTAGTTATAGATTTTAATGAATATTTACAGGGAATTTTTCTCCGACTGCTGTTGATTATGGAATGCCGTCCTGAACTAGTCGAACAAGAATCGAAGTTAGTCACGGTGAATAAGGGATTTGCTAAAAATTTAGCTAAAGATTTCTATGAACCGCTTTGGATTGGCAGAAACTATCGTGTAAAAAGACAAGATGCTCAAGATGTTACTGAACAGCAGGGTACTAATACTTCAAAAAGCATCCATTGGCGTAGAGGTTTCTTACGTAATCAACCCTACGGAAAAGGTAGGGAGCAAAGGAAACTAATTTGGATTGAGCCAGTTCTAGTGATGGGTGGAAAATCATAATCATGTCAGACTTAGCCAGCGATCGCTCTAGTTAATGCTTTAATTGGGTACCAACTTAAGGTGGGACACCTTATACAGCAAGAGTTACAGCCGATCCAGCAGGGCAATAACCGTCCTAAATTATCCCGCTTTACACTACTACACCTTTAATTCAAGCACAAGACTGGATCAAGCTATCAGGATTAGCTACTGTAGATTTTTATACTAATAAATTTCCCCTGATTGGGCTAGAAGTTAAACTAGAATTAAGCGGATGCACCTGCACTACCTTCCATGTCAGAGCCAGGTGTTTGTCGGCGTTCTCCCCACACAGATCATTTATTAACACAAACAGAAGCACTATTAGAATTAAAATGTATTACGGTTACAGATGCTACAGTAAAGATCATCAGCCATTAGGTTGGTTGTACACATTTGATTGTGGTCGTGAATATGCTTGGACTAATATAGATTTGGATTGGTGTAAACGTTGGAAAACTCAAAAGGGAGCAGAAAAGCACTTTGATACTTGTAACAAGTGCTGGCAGTTTAAAAGTCAAGGGGGCTATCTTAAAATTGAGATCATGCCCGAGATTGTTGAAGAAAAATCTAAGTCTTATCAACATCTTGATTCTGGTTGCGAATCTCAAGATAAACCTACCTGGTTTTTTGTCCCTGATGCAGACAATAGGCGATGGTTAGAAGAAGAACGACAAGACGAAAATGGTGAGCCTGAAAGCGATACAGCGCTTTTAAATCGTAAACTAACGAAACTTAGGAAGTTAGAAGAACAAGGTCTTTAATGTGGTAAGGATGGGAAAATTAAAGGTTTTCAATAAATGCTAAATGTCCACCATTCATTGATAGCCAATAATACTCGATTCCTGTCAAATAATTTTAGATTAGGGGAGAAGAATGGGAGATAAGGGGGAGGGAGATAGTGGTGATGGAGAATAGATAAATCCCTCTTCCAATTGAAAATCCAATATTAATGAAGATAAATATATGTCTCGATATCTCTGCCATGCCATTTGTTGTGCATCTTGTTGAATCCATCACTCAACTATTTATTCAACTGCCAAATTTTGATAGTTCTGTCAACACTTCCACTAACCAAGATGTTTCCATTAGAACTAATAGCTACTGATTCAATCAATTTAGAATGACCAGTAAGGGTAGATTGTAACTCCCTTGTTCCCAGGTTCCAGATTTTGATCTCCCTACCAACCCCACCAACCAAGGTCTCCCCATCAGGACTGATGGCTACTGATATAACCGGGTTAGAATAAGCACTGATAGTAGAATTCAATTTTCTAGTCCCCAAGTCCCAGATTTTAATAGTCTCATCCTGACTCCCGCTGACTAAAGTGTTACCGTCGGGGCTGATAGCTACTGATTTAATCGACTCAGTATGAGCAATTAAAGTAGATTCTAACTCTCCTGTTCTCAGGTTCCAGATCTTGATCTCATTCCCTCCACCACTGATCAAGGTGTTACCATCAGGGGTAATGGCTACTGAACAAACCGCGCCAGTATGACCACTAAGGGTAGATTTCAACACTGGTGTTTCCAGGTTCCAGATTTGGACAGTATTTTCTTCACTCCCACTACTGATTAAGGTCTTCCCATCGGGACTGATAGCTACAGACAAAACATAGTCAGAACAACTAATAAGGGTAGACTGCAACTCTCCTGTTCTTAAGTCCCAGATATTGATCTCGTTATTTCCCCCACTAACCAAGGTGTTACTGTCGGGGTTGATAGCTACTGACCAAACCGAACCAGAATTAGCAGTAAGGGTATACCTCAGCTTTAGAGTTTCCAGGTTCCAAATTTTAATGGTGTTGTCCCCACCCCCACTGACCAAAGTGTTACCATCAGGACTAATGACTACAAACCTTACCCAGTAAGAGTTACCAGTAAGGCTATTAATTAAGGTTGCAGATGCGATATTGTTCCGATTCATTTGTTCTAGTTGGGCATGGGTGGATTATGACATGATTCAAGGGGACGATCTTGATCGCGGGGAATGATTAGGGGGACGCTACACTGAGGATAGCACTTAGTCTAGTTAATCATAGGTGGATTATGGAACCCTGAATTTAGGCAGCAGAGCATAAACATGATGCAGTAAGCGTCGTGGGCAGAGGCTAGAAGCTCTGTGACTGAGCGTCAAACACCTGAATCCTTACCTTTTATCTAATTCAGAATCAATTTTACGAATGGCACGTTCATCAAAATCATCTAAATTTAATATTTTTTTCACTAAACTGTACCTAAAATATGATCCCGAACATATTCAAGACGAAGAATAACTTTACTCTTAGAACTATTAGCATTACTACTAGTGTATTCCCTAAATTTATCGGACTCAAGGAAGTCTAATGATGCTGGTTGGAGGTTTTTTCTCTGTCTTAGAGCTAAAGCTATACCAACCGCGAGAGACTCAAATTTAATTCGAGTTGTAGTTCTATCCTTTTTCTTACCTTGTCTAAAACTTGTTGGGAAATACTTTTCAACAAAGTCAATCATTGCATCAAATTCAGTCTTCATATTTTCTATAGTCTCTGGATCAGATTTATTCATTTCTTCCAAGTAATCATCAAGAAACTGTTTAATATTTTTATTAAAATTTTGATAATTATTTAGAAAAGCAAAAAATCTTAAAACATATTCTTGAGGTTCTACCATCTTAATTGACGGTTCCGTAAAATTGCAAAGAAGAAGGAATTTTTCATGCTTTCCTAATTGATCAATTATCTGAAGAAAAGCACCTCTTTGTATACCGCGACGTTTTTGCATTTCCGTTAATTCAACACTACCCGTATTGATTCTTTCAAATAAATCTCTACGAGTTTCTTCATCAGCATATTCTGTTAGTTGAATCATTCTTATAGTTGTTCGTTGAAAACGTCTCTGGCGGGCAATGGGTAAACTGGAAAACTTAAACCCTTCTAGTTTATTTAGCTTCTCTAAATCCTTTAAAGATAACTCGTCATTGGTAAAATTAGCTAAAGTGCGAATTCTTTGGGTTCCGTCTATGATTTCCAAACGAGCTAAATCTTTGGTTTCTAACATATTTTGTTCATCTACTGCTTCTTCTGAAGTATCTGCTACATAAATATAAGGAATAGGTAAACCTAACAAAATAGACTCGATAAATTTAGATTGTCTTTTCTCATCCCAAATCATCTCTCTTTGGTAATCTGGAATAAATAATTCATTAGAATCATCACCAAGACCCTTGAGATATTTTTGAACTATAACTTCAATCGGGTACTCAATCGTGTTGTAATCAATAAATTTCTTCCTTTCGCGGATTTGCATTTCTGCTTCTTCCTGCATTTGTTTTGTAATAGCATTAGTTAATAAACTGTTACTCATGTAGTAATCCTATTTGATTTTTGAAAAAAACTTAGTATGACGCAAGGACGACTCCCACTACATCAAACCTATCGCCATCAGCCCTGATGGGCAGTACGTTGCAGCAGGTGGCTATAGTAAAAATATTATCAGAATCTGGGATTTAAGGAAACGACAAGAAATTAACCACTCCATGGACGGACATACCCAGGTAAGTTGTTCCCTTGCTTTCACCCCTGATAGTAAGTGCCTGGTTAGTGGCAGTAAGGACGAAACTATCAAAATTTGGCGGCTAAATACAAACGATGAACCCAGAACCCTCCAAGGGCACTCTGCTCCGGTTAACTCCGTTGCCATCAGCCCCGATGGACAACACATTGTCAGTGGCAGTAAGGACAAAACTATCAAAATTTGGCGGCTAAATACAAATCATGAACCCAGAACCCTCAAAGGGCACTCTGCTCCGGTTAAGTCCGTTGCCATCAGCCCCGATGGGCAATACATTGTCAGTGGCAGTAAGGACAAAACTATCAAAATTTGGCAGCTAAGTACAAACTCTGAACCCAGAACCCTCGCAAAACATCAAGATACAGTGATGTCTGTCGCTATCAGCCCCGATGGACAATACATTGTCAGTGGCAGTAAGGACAAAACTACCAAAATTTGGCGGCTACATACAGGACAGACTGAGTAATTTATCTTCCGTGCTTCTTTCTTTGGCTCTTGTGGCTCTGGTTCCGAAAACTCTTCGACTGGTGGTAAGCAGTTATGCCAGCAATTCTCATTTTGAAAAAAATAGAGTATTAACCCCGTGCTTAGTAGCAAATTAATACACCAGTTCCCAGTAGAAAAAACCACGCCAAATCAAAGGTTTTAGGGTGGGGGTTAGACCCATCATTAATTCGCCAACAACATCATTTATTTGTGGGACTTTTCCATAATCTAAAATCCAAAATCCAAAATCCGAAATTGAGTGACCCTCTAAACGCTACAATCTACAATATTAAGGGCAATCAATATTTATAACTGCAATTTACACTCGTGAGCAAAACCCTCATTATTGCGGTATTTAACCAAAGTGGTGGTGTTGCTAAAACAACGCTTACTCAAAACTTAGGCTACCAGCTTGCACTCAAAAAACGTCGGGTCCTGCTTGTGGATATGGACCCGCAAGCTAGTTTGACCACTTTCATGGGGCTTGAACCTGACGAATTAGATCAAAGCATCCAGCAAGCGATTGTTGATAACAAACCATTGCCTATTTATCCTGAATTAATTCACAGTATGGCGCTTGTCCCTGCTGATATTAATCTGGCCGCCTGCGAAATGCAGCTAGCAAGTGCGATCGCCAGAGAATATCGCCTGAAAAATGCGCTTGCCGCAGTGCAAGACAAATACGACTTCATTCTCATTGACTGTCCCCCTTCCTTGGGACTACTCAGTATTATCAGTCTGACAGCTGCTACGCACATTCTTGTTCCTATCCAGTGCCAATTCAAATCGTTTAAGGGAACAGAACTTTTACTCAGTACTGTAGCTCAAGTCCGAGGTCATACCAACCCCGGGTTACAATTTGCTGGGTTTGTTCCCACAATGTTCGATGGTCGCACCGCTCAAGAATCGCGCACTGTTAAAGCTGTACAAGAACAACTATCAGAGCTTGGTACTGTGTATCCACCTATCCCTAAAACTATTGCCTTTGCCGATGCCTCTGAACGTAGAGTACCCTTAACATTATTTGATAAAAATCATCCCGCAGTCAGCGTACTCAAAAAAATTGCCAACAGTTTAGATAAGCTTGGAATTCTACCGTGAGCAGCAAACGCAACGACCCCTACACTGCAATCAAAAAACCTGTCGAACTGCTGTTTGGCAGTAGTACAACTGGTCCGCAGCTTGAGCATAAAGCTAACGCTACTAACACTATTCCTATTACTAAAATCAAGCTGTCTCTCTCGCAACCTCGTCGCTACTTTGACCCTCAGAAGCTAGAAGAACTATCGCGTTCGATCCAAGAATTGGGGATTCTTGAGCCTCTATTAGTACGTCCGCTTCCCGGAGGTGATTATGAGTTAGTAGCAGGAGAACGGCGCTATAGAGCAGCAACAATGGCAGCATTGACTGAAGTACCGGTTGTTGCCAGGGAAATGGACGATGCGACTACGTATCAAGTGCGCCTCGTGGAAAACCTCCAGCGCGAAGACCTTAACCCTCTAGAAGAAACTGAAGGTATCCTCGAACTCTTAGCTTTCCGACTAGAAATAAGCGTTGATGAAACCGTCAAGCTGCTGCAAAGGATGGAGAACGAAGTTAAAGGGAAAATTACCCGTAACGTTACGGGTAACGCTCAGACTTTGGTTGTTGAAGAAGTATTTACAGTCTTGGGGCGCATGAAGTGGGACTCATTTGTTCGCAATCGCCTTCCCCTGCTCAGTCTGACTCCTGATGTACTGGAAGTGTTACGTTCTGGAAAAATTGAGTATACCAAGGCACGGGCTATCGCCCGAGTTAAAAATGAGAAAATCAGAAACGAACTGCTCAAAACAGCCATTGACCATAACCTGTCACTTAGCGAAATTAAACAGAAAATTCAAGAAATTGACCAACAGCCTCAAGCACCGCCACCTGCTCAAACAGAGTCTATAGCTTTGAAAGAGCGTGTCGATAACACTTTCCAACGTTTCAAGAAAGCTAAATTGTGGGATGATCCTCAGAAAAAACCGAAAATAGAGAAATTGCTTTCTCAATTGGAAGCATTAATGAAAGAAGATTAGATCTGGCAAGATTGGAAGTGTGTTTGCTGAACATGGGACTGTAAAACGGGTTCAAGTACCTACAGACAGAGAAACAGTCCGTCTGCGTGGCTTTGCGTTTGTGGAAATGGAAACAGATGCAATGCCGACATTAGATGAACTCTGGCACAAATACCTGCGCCGTTTCGCCTTGGAGCATTGGTATCGATTTGCGAAGCAGCGGTTGTATTGGACACATCCTCAATTAAGTTCTACTCAGGCAGCAGAGCGTTGGAGCGACCTAATGCCCCTGTTAACTTGGCAACTCTGGCTCGCTCAATTTTGGATTTTAGATTTTAGATTTTGGATTG
>Ga0209208_10003426_pt1 | contig 22702 bp, 19 predicted proteins | sample S1TSphfallax_3_FD_187694 | JGI IMG/M metagenome (GOLD analysis project Ga0209208, IMG submission 187694) | Host-associated microbial communities from peat moss isolated from Minnesota, USA - S1T2_Fd - Sphagnum fallax MG (SPAdes) (version 2) | ecosystem: Host-associated > Plants > Peat moss >...
CTGTGGCAGGGCGCCTTGCTCGAGCCAAGGCATTTGTAAATCTAGGGGAGCCAACCATTCCAGAAAAGTGAAATTGTGAAACTCATCCACTTGAGCAAACATAAGGAATCAATTTTGGTATGTTCAGTAGGTAGACACAAGGTTCTGGAAGCATCTATAGAGGGTTTGTGCTGTGGAGGACAGAAAATGGAATTGAAGGGCCAGATGTATTTTCTCTAAATAATGACTGTTGTCAGTTAGTTTTTATGGAGTAGAGAAAATGTAACCGAAGAGCCAAATGTATTTTCTCTAAATGATGACCATGGTCAGTCAGTTTTTGTATTGTGCAGCCAATGAGGACTCTTGGGTGTCTGTTTTTACATGTTCTGGGCCTTCTGGGTTGGCTTTTGGGGAGAAAAAGAGAAGTAATGTGTTCTTTGATGCTGTGAAAGATACTTTGTTGGTTTAAGAACTCTGGGTAGTGAATGAGTTAATGTGGATAGTAAAGCATAGGAAATCTTTTGTTTCTACCAGACAATCTTGTGAGCAGATGCATGCGTGAGGTTGCCAGTGTCATCTCAACAGGAACTGCAACAAAGTATGTCATGCTTGGTTATGACTCTTTGAGAGGTTGATTTAACACTGGACTGCTGGAGAACTGTTTAGGCAAGAGTGTTGGGATGGCTTGTGAATGGAGGACAGAATTGGGAAATGGAGGACGTGAGAGGGGGAGGTGGTCTCAAGCCTGATAGGCACATCTCTTGCTTGTTGTATGGGAATAGCTTTGGAGATTTTCCACATTGAATTCTGACAAATTTCAGGTAACTACATTCTCATTCTCAAAAAGATTTGCAATTGGCAGAAATTATATATGTGTTGAATTCTCAAATTTGAATCTAGAAATGATGCTGGTTCAAAGAATTTTTGGGGTGGATATTTTTATCAACAGTTTCGTCACTGTAAAGGTTTTGACTGTAAAAGTATATTTCTGCTGTTTTATTCTGTTCTAATCCTTGATAAAGAAATTATTCAATATTTTAAAATTAACACTACAATGAACTTATCAGTATATGGTGTCAATGGTTTCAAGGAATCTTTTTGTTGTGCCAATTTAGCAGAAACCTATTCTCCAGTGGGTCATAAAACTCCTCATTTCCTTAATTTTGAAAGTGTGAATTTCTGACTCTATATTGTGTCAAATTGAAAGTGTGGGTACAGGTAAACAGAGAGGCAGAGTTTGTGTATGTTCAATTTTTCATGTTCATTGGTGGGTATGGGTATAATTCACACTCTTCATTGAATGTAGTAAACACTAGTAGAGGCCCAAATAGGGGTGTAGGTGGAGGTCAGTGTGGGTGTGTTTACTTGATTTTTTTATCAGCCAGTTTTGGGTACTTCAAAAACCTGAATCATAGAACTGGCTGGTTTCAGGTATTTGGAGGAAATCAGAATCAAAGAACCAGCAAAGTACTTTCAAGTTTTTTATTTGAATTTAAGATATTTTGCTGGGTAGGAGTCAAGTGCAGGTACCACAAAAATTCTATTTGCTGGGGTCAAGTGTTTCAAATTTTGGCCTCTGCCAGTTATGTATGCCTATATACCATGTCTGACCCTCCAGTGGGTGTTTGGTCCAAAATCAAAAGAACTGCCCAACACTGGTGGAGAGTGGAGACTTCCTGTTGTGTGAGGCAGGTTAGTGATGGGGTTTGCATTGCACCCCACGTTTTGCCCCCTTTTTGATGCTTGTAGGCATCTTTCTCCTTTCCAAAAAGGAGAAAAGAAGGCATTGAAAAACTCTTAGCAATGGTGTGTTCCTGTGCACAGCAGCTTTTGAGGTGCAGGCCGCATGGGTGTTCATTGACCATAAAAAGTTTTGTCCATGCAGGAAACAGGCTTTTTGTCTACTGAGCTGTCTGCTTTGGCTTGTGTACACAATTGTTTTTATTCAACAAATTTTTGCCAAGTTTGGCTACAGGTCAGAGAGAAAAGTAGAAAAATTGAAGAATTCTGCTATATTTTGTGGCAACTTGCTGAAACCCAGTATCAAAATACAGCTATTTCATAATTTTCTTCCCTTGAAATCTAGCTCCTTTTGTGCATTTTTTGCACAAAAATCTTTTGTATAATTGGCGCTGGATTTGTTTTTGGTTGCCAAGTGCTGAAAAGTTGCCAGGAAAATATATATATATCTACTGAGAGGCACCTAGTGAGACCAACAAAGTGAAAAATTTGTAAATGCATATCCATAGATATGGTGGAAACCTGGTGGTATCGGCACCGGCTTGGTTTCAGAGTCAAAAAGTGAAGGCCCAAATTTCCAACAGACTTTGGCTTAAACCAAGGTCTTACTCTTTCTCTTTTTGAAACATGAAAGCTCCTGTAGGGTAAGGCCTGTGGGGTTGGATTTACACAGCATAAAAATCGTCGCAGTCTTTTTCATAAAGAGTTTTTCCCATGATATCCGCTGGGTTTGACATGGAGAAAAAATTAATGGCAGGCTTTTTGGAAAATCGGGCCTGTATATTAAAGAAAAAGGAAAAGAAAAGCCACGGCTCCTCTTTCTTCACTTTCTGGCACTGCTTGGTTTTTCAAAAAGCACACGCTACCATTTGGATGATTTTTTTTTTCTTTTATTTTCAAACGTAGATCTTAGCTACTGTTGATGCAATCGAGCTGCAACAATTCTTAGTTTGAATCCCAACAATTTTTCTCCAACTCACTCTTTCTCAGACTACATTTCTAAATGCACATTTTCACAACAAATGTGTTCAATTTGCCTTGTGTAGTCCTTGTGTAGTACTAATTGGTTATGACTCAGCTTCTTTGCTCTTCCTGCAGAGTTCTCTAGTGTTTTTTTTTCCACCAGACCTCTTTTGCATTGAAATCAGTAGAGAATGTGTGCATACCATTGAGAGGGATAGTCTTTTTCTCTCTTTTTTTTCCTGATTTTTGTTGCATGGAAGCTGGTGTAGTATTGAGCAAGAGTCATTAGACTTTCTGTTCTTCATAGTTGGGTTTCATCTGAATTGAGAGGTTGTGGGTGGGTTGTGGAGTGTGAAAAATTTGTGGAGAGTTTGTGAAGTTCAGTGATTTGGGTTGTGGAAACATTTGAAGAATGGACATAAATGGGGATCGTGTGGAGGTTGCCGAGCATCCACCACAGCTTGATTTGTACCAACCCCTACTCTTTGACAAGGACTCAGAGAAAGCAGCAAGTCTTGCTTTAGATTTGAATGAACCTTCAGCTATTGCAGAGGGGAATCATGGCATCAACCATCTAGCCATGATTGGAGGCAAGGTTTCACCCATCGAAAGCCTTGATTACGAGTAAGTTCTTGCTCTAAATCATAAAATCTCCTCTGATCATCAAACCTCCAGAAGTTGTGTAGCTAGAATACTTGGGTGTTGATGACTTGATCCAACATTCTTCAGCATTCTTCAGCATTAGAAATTTTCAAAACTTGGGGTCTTGATTATGAAGCAAAATCACATTGTGGGTGTCTAAAGTTTTTTGTTTTGTTGCTTCTATACATATAGATTGTGTGATGAGTCAAAATGCACTCAAAGGAGCCACAAGCATTACTTTACATTAGGATTACATGTCCTTTTTCCTCAAAACAACTTTTTCATACAAATGAAATTTTGAATGATTGTTTTCTAACTTGTTATGAAAAATGATTAGAATTTCCCCCAATAAGTCAATATATATATATATATATATATATATCATTTTTTAATAAATATGAATTTGCAAAATTGTATAGATCTTTTGTAGATTCTATGTTTCATCTTCAAAAAAATGATAATTTGAAATCGTACAAAAAATTGTTAAATTTTTAAGTTGTATTTAATGTAATATGAACTGCAAAATTTGTTCAGTACATCATCTACATTATACCCCATTTATATGTGGTAAGACACTCTTGAAGTTTTGAAATTATGAATTTTCAAAGTTTTAGAATTCCACATTTTTGAAATTGCAAAAAAAAATTAATGTGTTTAACACATTTTATCATCTCACATTTTTTACCATCAAATTATTTTTATTATATGAGTCCTTTGAAACTCCTTTGTAAATTTATTTCTCTTTAATAACAAAAAATTTCACTTTCAAAAGTCCTTAACTAAATTAAAACCTTAAATTGAATCAAATGGATTTTGAATTTGATTTTTTTACATTCTTGTGTGTTAAAAAAGAATAATGTGCCATGATTGACATTCGATGCCCTTTGTGGTTCCTTTGAATGTGTTTTGAGCCTAATATTTATAATAACTTTTTCTTGCACATCATGTTAGAACTTAAATCTATTGAATTGGTTGAATGGGTATTACAAAAGAGAATCTCACATGTTTGGGAATCTGGGAACCCACCTGGTGCATTGTGCATTAAAACCGCTACAAATTTTGATGGGTTTGTTTATGTTCATCATGCATGCGCAGGCTTATAGAGAATGATCTCTTCAAACAAGATTGGCGATCCAAGAAGCGTTTAGAGAATTTGCAATATGTAATAGTGAAATGGACATTTGTGTTCCTTGTGGGCTTACTCACTGGCCTTGTTGCCTTTGGTATCAACATGGCTGTTGAAAATGTGGCCGGCCTTAAATTTGTTTACACTCTCAACTTCATGACATCCCAGAGGTAATCAATCATTGTCACATTTCATCATCTTTGACAATGATCCTAACCATAGCTCAATGTCTAAGCTGAGTCCCTAGGTCTACTTCTTGTTGTTGTTAAAACTTGGTTGCATATAACTTCTGCCAAAAAAATTTGACTTCACAATTCATATATCTTCGGGCATGTACATGTGTGCAATTACTGTATTATATGAGTTCATTAATTGATGCAAAAGACATAGTAAAACAATTAACAAAGCTACAACCACATGCCTACAGGTTTGCCTTGGCATTTCTAGTGTATGCTGGAGCAAATTCAATATTGGTCATGCTAGCAGCACTGCTTTGCGTGTATGTAGGCCCTTCAGCAGCAGGCTCTGGGATCCCTGAAGTTAAGGCCTATTTGAACGGTGTAGATACACCCAATGTTTTCTCATTTCAGACACTTATTGTGAAGGTGAGAGCTTTCACACCCATGCCTCTTTTCAAGAACCTTGCTTGGGTAAATGCATGCCCATACAATGCATGGTTATTATACGGTGTAAACAAACAAAACAAGGTTTTTAAACAATGTTCATAAAATTATTGGTGTGTTGATACCAAAACACAATTATGAATGACTTGCATATTCATGGTTTATATTTTTAAAAAATTTTAAAGCCTAAATTAACTCAATACAAATTTTTTTGATTTTAAAATCAATGAAATCTTACTTATTACTACTTTTTGACACTAGATGTAGTTCCAATTTTGTGCAGATACTTGGGAGTATTGGGTCAGTGGCAGGAGGATTAATAGTAGGGAAGGAAGGGCCCTTGGTGCATGTGGGTGCTTGCATTGCATCAATACTAGGTCAAGGGGGATCAGTCCGATATGGTATGACATGGAAGTGGTTACGGTATCTCAAGAATGATAGAGATCGTCGTGATCTTGTCACATGTGGTGCAGCAGCAGGAGTTGCTGCTGCTTTTCGTGCACCTGTTGGTGGTGTATTGTTTGCATTGGAAGAGGTTACTTCATGGTATGAGTACTAATTTCAGGCCCCAATTTTGCAAATCTTAAATTATAAACATAGAAAGGAGCTCAATTTTTGTTGATGTTTAATTACTCGTTTGATTTCCTATGTTGTTACAATCCCATGTTGTTTTCAAAATGGGTCATAAGATACAGACTTATGGCACATGAAAGGGGCTCATGGAATTGAGGTGGTGGATGCTAATATGTAACAGGTGGCGAGGCCCCCTATTATGGAGAACATTTTTCACAACAGCTGTGGTGGCTGTTGTCCTTCGCACAGGAATTGTATGGTGCAAGCAAGGACATTGTGGGTTGTCAGGAGAAGGTGGCTTGATCATCTTTGATGTTAGTGGAAACCCACCAGATAGTGGTGGAAATCCAGACTTAAATTCTGGGCTACAAGACCTCTTGCCAGTAATCATATTGGGAGTTGCGGGAGGTGTGTTGGGAAGCCTTTTCAACCAAATCAATGGCACCATAATCATGTCCAGCAAACGTTGGCTCAAAAAGTAAGTCTCTAAGTTTTTTTTAACTTGGTGGTAACTTGGAATTTTAGGAATTTTCTTAACTTGGTGGTTGTTGAACCCTTCATGGAAACCTACGAAATTGCATTAAGGGCTCATGTTGGAACCAATTTTGGAAATTGAAGCCCACCATCTTTAAGTGTGTTGACCTTATTAGCATCCAAACTAATGTGACTAATATGATGGACAAATGTTAATAACTTTGCATGTGAGAAACTCTCTTCTTTCAAACATGTGTGCCATTGTACTTGTCATTAATAGTTGAACTCCAAGTATCTGCTAAATGATAGTGTGGTGGTTTTATTGTTGTATCAGGAAAGGGAAGTGTGCCAAAATTGCACAAGCAATTGTTGTGGCTTTAATTACATCGGTTTGTAGTTTTGGTTTACCATGGTTGGCAGCATGCCAACCTTGTCCAACAACTATTGGATTCCCTGATGAACCAAAATGCCCTACACATGGCCGCACTCCCAACTTCAAAGCATTTCATTGCCCTGCAAACACCTACAATGATCTCGCTGGCCTGTTTTTTAACACGAATGATGACACAATTCGTAACTTATTTAGCAAGGGAACAAATGGGGAGTTTGCATTCTCCTCACTCCTCATATATCTTGTGACAGCTTATTGGCTTGCATTGCTGACATATGGAATAGCAGTGCCATCGGGTCTGTTTGTTCCAGCAATTTTATGTGGGGCAACTTATGGACGCATCATGGGCATGGCAATGAGAATAGTATATGGGCCGAGTTCAATGGATGAAGGCATTTATGCTCTTTTAGGAGCTGCTTCATTTCTTGGGGGTTCCATGAGGATGACTGTCTCTCTTTGCATTATTCTTCTCGAGTTAACCAACAATTTGTCATTGCTCCCCCTTATCATGCTTGTGTTGTTGGTATCAAAGACAGTTGGGGATGGGTTTAATGATGCAGTTTACCAGCTCCATGTCCAAATTAAAGACATTCCATTCCTAGAAGAACACCCATTGTCCTTTATGCAACAGTTGACAGCCCGTGATGCCATTACAGGCCCTTTGGTATGGTTTTCTGGAATAGAACGTGTTGGTACAATTCTGGAAGTGCTTCGTTCCACAAAGCATAATGGTTTCCCTGTCATAGATAATACTTTCAACGATGGAAAAGATGAACGGCAACAACCAATCTTTTGTGGCCTTGTCCTCAGATCACATCTATTGGTATTGTTGAAGAAGAAGCAATTCATAGAAAGTAGAGAGTGGGGACATAATAATTTGCCACACGTCCATGGATGTTTGTCATCAGCAGAATTTGCCAAGCCAGGATCTGGGAAGGGGGTGAAAATCCATGATATTCACTTGGACATTGGTGAGGAGGAAATGTTTTTGGATTTGCATCCAATCACAAATACTTCACCCTATACTGTGGTGGAAACCATGTCACTCGCCAAAGCTTACATTTTGTTTCGACAACTTGGTCTCCGCCATCTCTGTGTTATGCCCAAGTCTTCAGAGGTATATATATAGATTTTGAATATTTGGTGTAATTTTAATTTGGCCTAATATTCTAGGATTGTTGGTTTTAGATTTTTAAATTGTTATTTGGGTTTTATGGGTGAGTTCACTATAGGGTAAAGCCCTAGGGTTGGGGACATTCCCAAACAAAGGGGCCTAAGATGAGGCAATAGCCAATCAATTCGGCAATGCATTTTGGGAATATCCTCCACCTTGCGAACTTTACCCATTGCAAAACATGAGAAGAATGTTATCATGAACTTAAGTTCAAGTACACCTACTCCTTAAAAATGGGAGGGATCTTACACTTATATGTAGGAGTAATTACCATGCCACCCTTAAAGAAGAGGTGTAACTTGATCCCTCTTTTCTAAGAAAGATATTCATGGATATGAGTTGATTTCCATAAAATAAACTAGGCAATTTCTCCTAATGCTTTGCATTCTCAAAAAGCTTTTGACTAATGGTGTTTTGTGTCTTGTGGTTTTTGTAGGGGCAACCCATACTTGGGCTTCTAACACGACATGATTTTATGGCTAATTATCTTCTCAACCTTCACCCTAGTCTGAAGCAATCCAAAAAAATTCATGCTTACCCCTCTTTTCGATCACCATCACAACCCTAACTCACTGCTAACTTTCTAAAGCAACCAAGTTCCTTTTGTTCTCTATGTACCATCTCCAATGTCATGGGTGTCACAAATAATGTGTCATAGACAAAGTGTCACAATAACATTTGTTGACCATAGCTTTTCTAGTAAGTGGGTCACCTTCCCAAAATGGAGTCAAGGGTGGAAAAATCTTCCTCAATGAAAATGAATGTTTTCTAAGGAAATAGCTCTTCCTTTGTAGAAGTCATCCCAAGATGAATCCTATTAGACTTAAAATTTTGAGATGGTACCATTTAGTGAGGTCCCAATTGTCTTACCCCTCTTGTGTACAAGGTCTTCACAATGGCACATTATAGAGCCATTTGAAGTTACATGGTTGTACTACATTGAAGGATGAAGGAGAGGCATGCTCATGGTTGAATCTCATAGGAGCTTATGTTGTTTAAATGTAATGTGTTATCTTGGGGGAAGTTTGCTTCAAATCGAAGTTGATGAGAAATTTGGATCAAGGTTGCTATGGGATCAATCTTGATGTGATGTAGATTGTTGTGAAACCAAAGTTTTCTTGTAGATTTTTGTGGTGATGCAAAATATTGATAATAGATTTAGGTGTATGCAAGATGATGTAATTCTTGTGACTTTCAAGGATCAAACATAATGAAATGAATCCCCCATGAACTATTTGTATAACATATTCCTCATAGCAAGGAAAATGTGTATTTTTTTTTCCCACTTAATATTTCTTTTATCAACGTGTGGGTATCGGGGATTGTTGTGTATGTGACCTTCATATTTGGTAGTGCAATTATGGGATAATATGTTTGTCAATTGCTTCTAATCATCTTTCCCAAATTTTTCTTTTAGTTTTCTTTTTGGGTTAATTTTTCCAAACCAATCCAACATCCAATGGCTTGATTATGATGATTGATCAGCATGACTTTGGACCACTTTCCTCCTATATTTCCTCCTTCCAAGTACCTATTACATAGAACTTTAGAGGAAAAATTGTTATGTTCATGTTTCCATGTGGGTTCGTGTATGTGGTGTCTACATGAACAATGTTCAAGAACAAAATACAATGATCAGACAAAACTTGCACCATTGTGAATACATAATAACAAATTGAAGATATGATAAGAACATGTCAACCTCGATCAACCTATAATATTATGCTAAATCAAGTGACAAATCATCCCAAACAAAAAGTTCATTCCAAGGTTTACAAGGTCAAAAAGTGGGGTGATCTTTTTAAATGAGTGTGATGTCATTGTTCAAGGTTCCAAACTAACAAAAATCCTCTCTCAATTTAGGGTTTAAACTATGAAAGATTTATTTATGTTATATCTTTCATATCCGTAAATGCACAAGGGAAAATTGTTAAGTATATATTGTAGTACCTATGTTGATTCCAAGGGCACAAATTAATTATTTTTTGGAATTGATGAAATTTTGATAAATAAGTGCATGCCATGTAAACTTTGAGTGAAACTCTCTAACACAATAAATTCATTATTTAATATAAGTTTAAATCATAAGTTATTATTTTTTTGTTACTAAACATAATTAACAAAAATAATTATTTATGAGGTGCCTTGCTATTGAACCAACCAAAGGTATTGAAGTAGATTTTTAAAAGGTAGGTTATTAAATGATTTTGTTACATAACATGGATGAAAAAAGGCATATGTGAATTTGCCTAATCATGTATTTGGGTAGGAAAAAGGAATGAGATAATTATTAAGCTTGGAGGAGGGAGGTACAAACCATGTCATGCCATTCTTTTTTTTGAAGAAAACCTCCAAGCATGGGTTTGACATCATCAAATTTATTTAAGGTTCTCTAGGTGGGGATTGAACACAACTTTTTCAAATTTTTAAAAACCTTTTGGTTTTGTTGGTGGGTCACCAAACACTCTTGAAACGATTGCAACATCCAATATTTCAACAAAACACATTCCCAGCAGAAACGATATAAAAAGATTTTGGAGTGCAATATAGTCCTTTTATTCTATTTTTTTATCCATATGGGTAAGTGAAAACTAATTGACTAATCCCATGCAATTATCCATGTTATTGCAATAATTTATAGTTTAAACTTGGTAGTATATCTCACTTTCAACATGCAACATCAACTAGAAAATTGAATTCAATAAGAAGTTTATGGATCAAATAAATGCCTTCTTGAACCATCACACAACACAAAAAAAATAGGGTAAATAAAACAAAATGAATGAATCAAATGATCAATTAATTAATAGATGAAAGGTTGTTTTGCATTCATAATAGTTGAACTTTCTTTTAAAATACTTTTAGAATTGGTTCAAAAAGTGTTTCAATTTTATTTCATTTATTCCACATAATAACATCATAGAAGATAATACTTATAATACTATAACTCAAAGCAAGTGTTAGTAGTTGTTGTGTTGCACTTAGCAAGTAAAAATTATAAATTTAAGTATTGTTTCCTTTCGCAACTTAACATTTTGAAGGGTAAATGAACTCCACTAAATTCATAATACTAGTGTAAGTTTATATTTCACACTTAAAGTTGAAGCAAGGGAAGTCTTGAGGTTCCAAGTTCCAATAGGGGACACAATACATGGTCATTTCTTAACATAACATTAATACTTCATGATAAGCAATAGTAATGAATCCAAGTATTCAAATCTTTTTCATTTTGGCATATATTATGATTATGCCCACCTTCCAAAAACATCTTCAACACAATTTTTTTCTTCTAGTAGATTTTCACATCTTTGCAACCAAAAAACAAATTCACTTGTGTAAAGAAATTTTTATTAAAAAAATGGCCCAAATTCACTAGATTTTGAATTTTTTTTTAAACCACTAGATTTTTACAATAGGTTCCAAGAGGTAGAAAAAATATTTTAAAATATATATTTAAATAATTCTATAACCAAAGTTGCCTAAAGTTTTTTTAGGGTGATCGTTAGTTTGGCTACATCACAAAATTGGAAACGAAAAAACCATGAACTAACATTAGGTAAGGGTAAACTTCATTTATATAATAACCTAAACAAAGTAAAATGTAGAAAATTTTGAAATATCCACGAAGGGAATTACTTGATGCTACATGTTGAAACTAAGGTCCATACTACCAAGTTCAAACTAGAAATTATTGTAATAACATGGATAATTACATGGGATTAATCAACAATTTTCACTTACCCATATGGAGAAAGAAATAGAGTAAAAAGACTATGTTGCACTCCAAAATCTTCTTATATGGTTTCTATTAGGAATGTGTTTGGCTAAAATATTGGATGTTGCAATGGTTTCAAGAATGTTTGGTAACCCACCAACAACTTGATGTTTTTATGGTGTTGTTGCATGATTATACATACCATAAAAAGTTCTTCTCCAATGCTTAGAGACCAATTGATTCAAATCATGTTTGAATGAAACTTCAAATATGACAAAGTGAAACAAGGATCTCAAATGCTATTAATACAAAAGGGACTACCAACATAATCCTTGTTTATTTTTCCCATGTTGCCCTTGACTCATCTAACATTTTCCTAAAATCATCCCCTGTAAGAAACATGTTGTTTGAAAGTTGATTAATTCGAAAAGCTTCAAACAACATGCTAGTCGTTTCTTTGAAGAAAGTAAAATATTTTCATTATTTTTCTTTTTTTTATCCTTTACCTTCAAGTGTTGTTGCATCATTAGAGACCTACCATCTTTTATAGGTTTCATTTCCTTGAAAATTTTACAATTGTTCATCAAAAAAAAAAAATTGTTTTTGAAAACTATTTTTTACATGTGCACTATTGAGAGGCCTGCCACGTTCTAGAAATGATGATCCTTGATCATTTTGCAAAAGTTCATGTGCTATTCCTTTAGGGTTTCATGACTTCATTTGCAAATATTCGTAAACATTGAATTGCAAGTTTCTTTTAAAGCATGTTCCTATTTGTCTTCTATAGACTCCTTGAATGATTCTTTTAATGCTTCCTTGAATACTTTTGTAGGTTTGTTAAAAAGTCCTTGAATTATCCTACAAATGTCTTAAAGGTTTTTTATATGCCTATTTGTTTCTTGACATTTCTTTCAAAAACTCTTTAATGTGTTTCTTGCATGTTCCTATTTTAAAGTACTCATGCACGCACATTCCTTTGAAATAGTCCTATGGGTTTCCTTATATAGTTCCTTTGAAATATTCATTATGCTTCTTGAGGTTCCTTGTTTCATGAAATTTCCTTTGTTGATGTAATTCCTTTCTATTTCCGTGGGTTTGTTAATAAAGTGGGTCCTAATTCACATGTGAAATATATTTCTTGATAAAGTTTGATTTCAAAGTATTCATGTACATGTTTAGATTGAAACCTTCAACTATTTCATAATTTTAAAAAAGTTTTAAAGTCCTTTGTGTTTCCTGGTATTTTAAGTCTTTTCAAAAAATAATTCATGTGTTTACTAATGCACATTCAATATTTTAATGTAAGTTTCCTTTGTAAATGCTTACACAAATCACTTTTGATTTTTTTCCTAAATCATTACCAAACAACTTTGTTGTGTGTGTAGCTTGATTTTTTCAATAAATTCAAATCATAGCACCAAGACATTGACATTAGGCTAACAACATTTTCAAACCTAAAGCCTTACTTTGTGAAGAAGTAGGACTTCAACACCTATTCTTGTAAGTATCACCAATCAAAGACTAAAATTAAAGTTGGATTTTGCAATATGCATGCATTGGGTGTGCACAATGGTGATGATTCTAGGTGTTGTTGTGGTGGTGAAGTTGTTTGTGGCAATCCTTTGGGCACTGCACTTGTGAATGGAGATAATATCAACTATCAAGCAAGTCAACACACCTTCAAAGCAAGCTCAAAGCTATGGGAGAAGAATTATGTCCACAACAAGAAAGTGAAGCATTTTTAAAACTATAGTGCATTCGCATTGAATGTTAACATTGTAGTTTCCAAAAAATACCATTGTGTGATAAAGAAGTAGAGGCTACCAACACAAATATGATGTCATGGCATCATTTTGAAAAGGTTTCTACGAGGGAGACTAGGGCTAGAGAACAAAAAAAAAAAATGACAAGGCTTGAAACCAAATTGACCAATCCCCTAGAATTCCTAACATTTTGCCTTCCAAAGGTGTGATAATTTGTCATTCATAACAATACATGCAATGTTAAATGCTTTAAATATCCAAATTACAACATGGTGTCACTATTTCAAAACTATTTATAGAAGGAAATCATGTTTTATTGAAACCTTGAGCTTTTGATGTTTACAAATGAAGATGGTTTAAAATTTTGGAAGAAAACCATTGTATGGCATAGTAGTGACATACTCTCAATTCGATTCAAACATACGCGTATTATACATTTTTTTGGGCTTTTTAAAAAATACTTGAAAATACTTGAAAATACTTGATCATCGTTGTCTTTGGGTTTGGGCACAACTTAAGCTCAGCTTGCTCAGCGTTTTACTCATCGTATTCACGTATTTCACGTATTCACATTTTCAAATTTTAAAATACTTGAAAATACTTCTTTTTGAGCACCTTCGAAAAATACGCATATTTCGTATGTCACTACTATGTTGTATGGTAGTTGAATGTTATAGGGTTTTGTGTATGGATTTTGGGTTGTAGTAAATTCATAGACGTTGCTTTATTATTTTTTGTTTCTGCATGCAACAATAGTATTCGGGCTCATAACCATATGCCTCGCTAACCTACCCCCCTTGTTGCTTCCAAATGCAAATGCATAAATGATAACCAACCCTTGGAAAAATAGGTAGTGGAAGCACAAGGCTTTCACCAAAGAGCAATGTGTTTGTGGTACATTTGCTTGAAGTTTTTAACTTAATATCCATGAGAATAGGTGCAATTCTATTCTTAATAGTGGACATAACATTGTTGATGATCTGAAAGATAAGAGCCAATAATGCGGCTAAGGCTATAAAGACAATTCTATTTTGCCAATGTTTTTTTTAAAAAATCACAACCATTAAAGCTAAAGATTGTTCAAGCCAAAAAGAACAAAAATTCAAAGAATAGCCACCATGTACATGAAAATTATGAAGTAGGCATGACATAACAATGAAGGTTGTCACATATTTATTGTTGAAATTGGCTAACAAGGTGCATTAATGAATTAGGATGCTAATAAAGGACTATTGGCAAATCTTGTAGGTAAGGTGGATGGTCTAATGACCGGGGGAACTGACATGGATGAATGGAAGTATGAGTCCATAACATCAATGAATCAATTATGGTCATCTTTGAATGACATCATTGCCATGTAAAAGGCTTTTGTTGAAAGGCTCAGTGTTCAAGGGTCTACATAAGGGGGTGGCCTCCCATTGAATTAATGCCTATTATTGAAAACCACAACCATGATAGACAAGATATCACAAAAACACAAGAGAAGATAGGTGTTGTGTCTGTTGGACTTGAAAATGATGGTGTTATTGTCATGGCTATGAAAAAACCACATGAAGGTAATGTTAATGCTCAAGGAAATTTTTAAATTATTGCCACATGAGCAATGCCATCATAGGTTCGATGTGAAATGCCTCCCGAACAAGAAGTATTTCTTTTTCAACATGTTTTCGCTTGTTACAATTGCATCTATTATAAGTTGTGATAACATAAGTAATTAATAGGGTATGTCATTGTGTTATACTTGGTCAATGGGCCTAATATCCTCCAAGTTGCTATAGGAAGGGAATATGGGTCACTTGAAATCAAAGTTAGCATCTAATGAAACACCCATGTACGGAGTGCAACCTTTCTTACCTATGTGTTGAAAAATCTTTAATATTGTGTAGTTTGGCAAATGTTTACTATTTGTTGTGTTGGCATGCAAGTTGGACACCACATTGTATGGTCAAAGATGCATGTATTCATGATATTTGTGGTTGTTTTAATAGTTGGAACGTATAAGTAAATTGATAGAAGTCAATTGTTAGTTTAGTCTTGCATTGGAAGTTATGGAACAAAACCCATGGGGCAATGTTGAAAGCATATAATCTATATTACTTAGGGATATGGATTCATAGGCATCTATGGGGTGAACTTGTGAGCAAGACAAATTTTGGATTACTTGGCCAATAATTGCAAATTGTTTGAAATGTGTAATAATTTAATAGTTCCAAATTGGTGTATCTATCGTATGTGTGTAGGACCCAAAGGCCAGTTCGCTAAAAACAAACAAAGTACAAAGTCTGACAACAAAGTTTAAATTCCAACATAGGTACATGTGATCTTGCCAAACACATGCATGGAAAGATTTGGGATATAAGTTAAAAACAACTTGGTATTTTACGAGAGGTTGATTTTGAAATCTTATGGTTAATATATATTTGATTATGGTGGATGGTGGCTATATTTGTTGAATAAATATGGCGTTTTGATGTAGCTCTAAATTTCTTATGTGGTTGTTATACATGCAAGTACAAATTGACACAAAAGTCTTCCTTTCGAATGCAATACCAACATGGAAGCTGCCACTATTGTGGTATGTGGGTTACATAAATCACAAATTGGGGAAAAGGCCAAACTTGATAGTTATGTGGATGTGGAAGTAATTGATGTCTTCATACCATATGTAATAGTACCATTTGTTGAGATAACAAAAGATCTAGCAGTTTGAGAATTATGGGAGTTAAAGGGTTGTGTTTGCATTTGGTCAAGGAAGTTCTTCATGTTCTCATAGACATATTTCTTAAAATTAGGTTTGTCACTATAGAAGCAACAATTATGTAGATTGATGGGACACTAATTATAAAATGTGCCTAATTGTGTTAATAAACAATGCCATTTTCAAGATGTTATTATTCCCATGGGCTCCAAAATGCTTCTAAGAGCATGTAGCTTATGAAAAAACATGAACATAATGCTTGTTTTATTTTTACAAATTGTTTATCAATTGTTATGTTCAAAATCATGTTAATAATCAATCTTTTAAATTCAATTTCCTGATTGGATTATGATGGTCTACCATTTTGATAGGTAGTTTGGAAGGAACCTAAACCTAGGACAAACCATCTACAAACCTTATGCTTGAAACCTAGTTCAAATGTGAAGTAGGTTGTGTTTGGTCTCTTGTAATTTTGGGCTAGGTTTAAAACAAATCATTTTTTAAAAAAAAAGCCACCAAAAATTTTAAAATTTTGGTAGAATATAAATCCATTTTGACATGTTAACTTAGAGCATGAATTGTTGAAAAAATTGCTACCCCAAAACCTTAAAATAATTTCAAGTCCAAAGGTGTCATGTCTCACCATATAACTCACTAAGATATATTGACACCTTTGAAAACCCTACAAACTTGGGCTAATTTTTGAGCTAACACGTGTCACAACAAAATTCAATGGAAAATTTCATTCATCCTAAACCCTAAAAAGTTGGCCACATTTGGAAATGCCATGTGGCACCATTTAATTTGCTACAAAAAAATTATTTGGCATGTTATAGGATGTAGCCATTGAATCAAACATGGATTCAACTACTATGAAATATGGCATAAAATAAGGGTGCAATTTTTTTAATAGGAGCCATTAAAGCAAACCACCCTATCCTTCACATTGTCTTTAGGAGGGAAAAATTCCTATCACAAGAGCCATGTGCCGACATGTTAGTAGCTAGGTCAAAGAATCCAATTTTGAGCCATAATATTCAAAATTGGTCATGAGTTGCAAGGTTTTTGTGTGCAAAGGGTCAATTATGTGCAAATGGGTCAATTTAGGGTTGTTTTCTTCCATGATAAAATATACAAGGTGAGAGGCACAATTGAGTTACTGTATTTTGGATTGAGCTTGTGTTTTTGTTATGAATTCTATCTGATGTTGGAACCTTCTTCCCTTTAGAATTGTCAACTTTTTTGAAAGGATAAATAGGTATTTTCATGTGTTCTTGTTGATTTTATCCAAGGGGTCCCCATTCACGATCAGGGTACCAAAAAAAATGTTTAACTAAAAAAGGACTTTAATGAACAATTTTAGATTTTTGTAGTGTCTATATTACAACTATTGTGTATTTTTGTGTTCCTACAATTATATTATTGAAAAAACAAGCTTTAAAAAAAATCCAACAATTATTGGATGTTGTATAGAATTCCTTTTGAATCAAAGGACTCAAAAATAATCAAATGTCCATATTACAATTTTTGTTAAAGGAATGTAAAGGAATGCATATTATGATGCAATTAATTTCAAACTTTTTATATAAGAAAAACATGTTTCCTTTTATGCAACTAAATGTTTGTTATGTCAATTTGATGAAAAAAAAAATCACATGAAAATTTAAAAGTCTTAAAATTTTGAAGCAAAGGGTTGCAAGGGAAATGATTCCTTAATTGAATAATTTGGCTACTTTTTTATATCCATTAGGTTCAAATTTTCTAGCTTTAGATGCACATCACATGGGCAAAAAATAATAATATGAAAAAACATGTTTAGTTGATTTTAGAAGCCCATTTTTGCATTTTTAGTGTTTCTGCTTACAAACCAAAATATTCATGCACAATTATGTACGAGGTAGTTGTTATTGTAATTACTCCTATTACTTCTGTAACTACCACCCCATCAACATCTTCATGCTTGATAATAATTTCCTCCATGGCAACTCCTCCTTTCATTTTTTCAAGTATTATTGACTACACCTCATGTGTTTTCCACTTATACTTGCCTCAAATTGGTCTATGTTTGATGATGCAAAGTTGTCTTCTGGACTTACAAAGGGTGATACATATACAAATTATGGGTAGGCTTCCTTATGTGCATTTAGCTTCCTTTTATAACTTGTTTCATCTACTCTAAATGTTCATCAAACATCCATGTACATCTTTTTACAAAATATCATGTACTAAATTCCACCAGTCATCAATTTCAAATGCTTTTAACTTCATGGACTTTTATTTGGTTCTCAAGATAATATTTTGCATGAGAAGACTATCATATTCCTGTAGTTTGTGCTTAGAAAGCTAAGGATCCATGGTTGTCAATGTGTTCACAACTGCTTGCACATGTTTGACATCATGTTGCAAAGTTTGTATTGATCTATTGCATGTAACTTGAGTCGACTCCTTCACCAAAACTACTTCATTTTTTAGTTGCATAGTAATCTAAATTTTCTATTTGAGTTTCAAGATCTTTGCATCCTATTCCTTAACAATATGTTCTAAACTATTGATTGTTTCATTGTAATGTTGTAAATTTTGCTTCAAATTCATTCGCTTGCTTCTTTAAGGCCAAGTACTTTTATTCCTCCTCCTAAGTCTACTTTAAACAAATCTCCCTATGCCTTAATAATCTCCATGGACTATAGCCAAGGATGTTATTTCGTGAGCGTGTGACTATGAACATGAGCAAAAAGAATATTTTAAAGCATATTTTTCACACATCATCAAAATATTTTCATCCATATTGTGGTAGAATATTCTTTGACAAAATCATACATGATAAAATATTCTTTAACACAATCCTATGTGGCAAAATATTCTTTGACAATAAAGAATCTCATGAGGCCTATTCTTGAAATATGAGATAATCTGCCATGTGGACATCCAACAATAATCTCAATGATCAATCAAATTGTGGCATTGATTTAAGTGGTTACAAAAAGAAATAGGGAACATTACATTGGGTGAGTAGACAAGTTGACATGTTGGTATTCGACATGTAGTTGGTAGAATAAGTATTGGAATAGGTGGTTAGATCAGGTGTAACTTTTTAAAATTTTGGATTGTTAGCTTAGTATTGATTGATGAATGTTTAAATGGTCTGATATGATTGTTTGAATTTTGAATTGGTTAGAATAAAGACTAAGAAGACAAACATGTTCAAGGAGACTTTTGATGTATTTTTTATTTTGTGTTTCTTCTTCACTTGGAAACATGAATACATACTTTGTTTTAGCAAGATTTTCTTGAAGCTTTGTGCAATTTGACTACATGTTAAGTATAGGAGTTGTAGATAAATTAAAAAATTTAGTATCAATGTACCTATTGTTGTTTTATGAACCTATTGTCAAAAGACTCAAAAGTTGAAAACTTACTAGGAATAAAAAAACCAATTAACATTTGGTCACCACACAACGGATTAGAATTTAAAAGACATCATGCTTAGAATTTTTGGTTAGAATTATTGATTTGAATAGAAAATTTATTTGAAATTTTGGTCTGTATTAAGTTTATTTGTTTTGTGTCAATTTTAAGATTCGAATTTCTATTTTTTTATTTAGTTTGAAATCATTAAGAGATAGGGTGAGGTTAGTGTAAAGTTTTTGATGGAAAGTAATGCCCAAATTGTAAAAGAAATTTTCTACAAAATTTTCATTGTTGGGAAGGGTTTTTTAAATTTTATGTTAAAAAATAATGTATAGGTTTTCTTAAAACTTATTGATTTGAAAAAATGTCAATAATATTTACTACAAGTCTTAATAAACAACTAAAACATGTTACACATTAACTTGTTCTAAAACCTGCACAAGAGCAAGATGAATAGCAAGTGCAACCTATGGGAAACAAAAATGTGAATGCACCAAACATAGATGTAACACAAAGGGGGAAGCCAATGAGCAACATCAAAATGCAGCCAAATTGGTTGTGTAGAAAGATCCAACTACATTCTCAACCACTCATCAAGTAACACCACATACATCAACCCAACCACGGGCAATGAAACGTGTTCATCATGATGACAATCATGAACCTATTTGGTTGTTTGATGAAGTTGTCTTCGCAAAACAACCATGGCAATCTACAACCCCAGGTTATTATTTACCCAGAAGTAGTGCACCTACACCAATTGCAACATTTGTTAATTTTCAAAACCAACCATTAATTACCAACATCAATTTGTTACCCATTAATTTGAATGTTAAACAACTTCAACTACTCAACAAGTTGGAACAACTTTGTCACATTGACCGAAGACCTTCAATTCAATCAATTTCCATACCAAATTTAGAACCTGCTGAACCTTGAACAAGACCAACAATTGTTTGGCAAGAAACCACATACCAACAAGGCACCTGGCTAGTGAGGTGAACACCTGGTCAAGGTGAAAGATCACAAGTACCACACCATAGATCGGGTTTAGGAGGAAACTAGGGTGTTGGAACTGTAACCTATTCATATTATCAATAAGTAAAATGTGTTCAATCGTTGCCCATTTGTTGATGATAGACTAAGGCAATTATTGAAGGAAGGGATGATGAATGTTCATCAACCTATTCTTCCAAACATTACAACAATAGTACCCAATGTGTTTGGAGTAGGAACTCAAGTCATGAATCCTAGTATAAACATACTCAAATTTTTAATGAGATGGCACAATTTTATCAATGTTTCATTATGAATCTTGCTTTTATTATGGAGCCAACAAGCATCAATTTCATGAAAAAAAATTATTAAATATTATTACTCTTAGGAATATTAATGTATTGATGATGAAGATTTGAGCACCCACTATTGTAATTACCAAGTAGTAGGTGTTAACAAAATCCAAATATTATCACTTGGATAGGCATTGATAAGAGTGACAAATATCATGTGCTACCCACATATGTAAAAGGGATTAGAAAACCTGGTATCAAATTCAAAAGATAATCAACTTCAAAACATTTATCTTCAAAGCTACAACGAATTCTACACTAACTTAAATGACTCCCATTGCACAATGTTATTATTATTGAATTGTAGTAAATAGCCCTTTCTCATTTGGAGAAAAGAAATCAAAAGGTCTTTCCCGCATTTTGACCATGGGTTGTGCCTCCATCCCTTTGTATCAATTTTTACACCATGCAATGCCATCAGGCTGAGGCGTTCTTGAACTAACAGGTCCTACGCCCTCAGCCTCAAGGGCCTGTTATTTAGAGAATGCCCCGGCCTCAGCTGTTACCCTACACTAGGTAACCAGCTTTATTAAAGTGGGTAAGCATCATAGGTAAGTAAGTACTGGAATGTAACCTGTAACTGGTTCCTATGTACTAAATAATGGGTCCTTGGTGACTGATTTTTCTGGTTATCACTAGGCAAGCTCATCAAGGCAAACTTTGTGGCCCTTTCATAATTGGTCAGCCAAGTGCCATTCCTTAATGTAAACTAGTGTGGCATGTGCTGTTGGCCCAAGTGTTACCATGTCCTCAACTGATTTTTCCTTTCAAAACCTGGTTTTAAAAAAATATATTTGAATTTTCAGCGGCAGAAATCAGTTAAAAATCAATATCTCCCACATTCTGAATCCAAATCTTACCAGATAAATTCCATTAAATCCTGCTCATCAAGATCCTTCCAATAACACCAAAGGCACATTCCAATTCCTTCCAAAATTTCAGCTACAATTTAGATTAATTTTCAGCTAAGAAATCATTCAATATTCTAGAACTTCTACTCCACGAGTCCAAACGTCGTGAAACCAAGCCAATGCACCCCTCCTCCTTGAGAGCTTTCCAAAGAGACCAAGAACACAATATGAAGCATCCCAGTTCGGTGGATCTCATCGGTACAAAACAAAACAAACAAATTACATTGCTTCATAGATAGATGGTAGGAGTAACCAATTCTTGGGTGTTACTGTTACAAGGATTTGAATAATGAAATTTCTGTAATGGCCAATTCAGCCTGTTGAATTATGCCATTGGGATGGCTTTTTGTTATTTAGAGGTCAGTAAGTAGGTAATGCACTTAGTGGCATTTAGGTGTTGGGATACATTTGGATGATTAATAGTTAGTACATAGCTAGTCACCCTGACTACCTATGAGAGATCTGATGATAAAAGCATTTCCTGTCCACATATCATTCATCCTGCATGGTGCACTGGTGGGGGCTTGTTCACTCTGGCCTAGAATAGGCAATAGGCTGCCCGCTCTCTAGTACATAATAGAATAATACCCCAAAGTACCCAAACTGGGGCTCCTGGGCAGCAGTTTCCTCAAAATTATGAACATAAGAAGTTGGATGAAAACAGTATAACTGGGACAAAATAGGAACCAAACTAATATTCTCACGTATATAGGTCCTCAAAGGTATTTCATCTTCAGATTTTTTATTTGCTTTGCCTGAACGTTCACTGGTGCTCATATCCTTCATTAAATCAAGCCTTGTCCAACTGAAGTCCTGCAAATCTCTGATTGATACCCAATTTCATGAAACAGGATTAAGGGGTTACATTAGGGCCCAAAGTAGGTGACTTTACAGATAAATTTAGTACCCCCAATCTATATCTAACTATATAAAAGAATTATGTCCGTCAGGCGATCCTTTCTCTGCCAAACAGCAGTCCTTTCCCAGCCAGGGTATTGGGTATCACTCAGTGTCAGAGATATCCCTCAGTGTCATGGGTATCACTCAGTGTCCGGTCTGTTTGTGAGGAAAACAGGGTCCCTCAGTGTAATGGGTGAACTCTTGGGTGGGTTCTGAGAACTCAGGGTATCGGTATCACTCAGTGTAATGGGTATCACTCAGTGTAATGGGTAT
>Ga0209208_10003427_pt1 | contig 22700 bp, 16 predicted proteins | sample S1TSphfallax_3_FD_187694 | JGI IMG/M metagenome (GOLD analysis project Ga0209208, IMG submission 187694) | Host-associated microbial communities from peat moss isolated from Minnesota, USA - S1T2_Fd - Sphagnum fallax MG (SPAdes) (version 2) | ecosystem: Host-associated > Plants > Peat moss >...
TGGTTAATTATTTTAAATATTGTTTCCCAAGATTGTTGGATAGGAACCAATATTATTTCCTAATTGCAATATTTGTAGTCTTTCATTACCATATTTACTTTGCTACAAATAATTTTTCCATAGTTCATTATTAGCTGCAATAGAATCCTACTTAAGTTGGTTAGCTATTTTAAATATTGTTTCCAAAGATTGTTGGCTCGAAACCAATATTATTTCCTAAAGGCAATATTTGTAATCTTTCATTACCATATTTATTTTCCTAAACATAATTTTGCCATAGTTGATTGGAACTAAATGCCATTTGTTATAGGAGGTCCTTACTTATATTATTAAATTTTTACATGTCATTTTCCCTTGAAACTTAAATATAATATTTTTTTATTCCTTGTTTCTAGTTCTAATAATCTTTTTACTATTGAAGTCCATTTTCAACCTAGATTTCTTTGATAATAGATCAAATTCTAATGAGGTTATTCATGTTTAAAATTTACATGGGTAGCCTACCTAAATGCCAACCATGTTTTGTCAATGTGGTTGTGCCACAAATGACATCCCCTGACATCATGGTTAACATCTTGTTCAACATCATTGCTATCATCATGATGGATGAAGTTCATCTATAATGTAATTAAAAAGGCTCCCGAGAAGGTTCCTTGAAATATTTTGAATTAATTTGAGTTAGTTTGAAATATTTTAAAATATTGTGAGATATTTCTCCTTGAGCTAAATCCCCACTATTGTATAAATAAATGCAGTTCCTTTCAAATTACTTTTAGTTTGTTCGAGATTAATTTGGGTATAAGCTTGCACCATAGTTGTGTTATGTTATTTTCATATTTTCGTAATAAAGCTTTACCTACATCTTGCACATTTTTTGTTCTTATTTTCAATTTTTGTGTTCCATGATTTGGACTTAAAACTCAACTTGCATTCATTGTGATTGGTTTGTGTCTTTTAGAATTCTTGTTGTTTTAGGTAATTTTCATGTTCGTGATAGGTTGCAAATTAAGGTGGTTCATTTTCAACAAATGTGTTAGTCCCAAAAATCTATATTTTAATGTTAAACTAGAAAACCCCTAAAAAACCAATGTTAAAAGGGCATTATGTGATGATTAAAGAACTAACAAAGTTTAAATGAACAAGAGCTTGACTCAACATATTTTTGACATAAATATTAGGAAAAAAATTAATCCAACAAAAAGTGACTAAGATATATATGGACTTTTGAAAATAAAGTCCAAATATAATCATTCAAAAGTCCAAAGCTTCTTGTTGGTTCAAGTTTTTGTAAATGTTTTTGGAATTCATGTTTTTTTTTCCTAACATGGATCACACATGGAGTTTTTATAAAACATCTTGAAATGAAATGATATTGAAAAGTGCATTTAAATTTTCATGTAGAATCAAGACCATAGTCCATGATTTCATTTCAAAAGTCCATTAATATATGTTTGGTATATATTTATTGATTTTTTTTCATTGTGTACATATTTTTATTCAAGTTGAGAATTTTAATCCAAAAAACAATTTGCCACATTGACAATTTTGCAATATGTGCATGGCATTTGAACATAATACAATCTACAAAAAGTCCAATATGATGCAAAAAGTGAGCCACCTTATCTTGCAACTACCTATCAAATTTGCTTATTAAGTAGGGTTAATAGAATTATAATGGTGTAACACATTTCATTTGGGACAAACAACTTAGACATTGAAGGTTGTCATCAACATATTCAACATCTAGTGGACAAGCTCCCCTACTGCCCAATGGCATAATGACAATTAGGCTAATTAAAAGGAATGTCACATTACAAAAGACTCAAATTCACAAAATTCAATTATGAACTATATTCTTTTATGTTATCATCAATTTAAAATAACAAATGAGTTGAACTATAAGTTGAAATAAACACAAGGATGGTTCAATTTGAAATATGGCACACAATTTAATACCCTTAAAGTTTCTGAAAACTAAAATTTAGTCATGGTTATAACAATTACAATATAATATAAGAATCAATTTTGAATTCATAGAAATATGCCAAATTGCATAAAATATAAGCCAAAAACATAAATTGTTGGTATGTATTAAATGACATCAAAATTACAACATCTACAGTTCTAAAATTTGCAATAAATTTTTTGAAATTTCAAATCCAAAAAGTTTATGGCAAGAAACATATGAAGTAATAAATGAATGTTAATTTATATGTTGTATAAATCACATAAAAACATTTAAATTTGCAAATTAATGCTAGATGCTAAAATAAAAATAAAAATAAAAATAAAGATAAATAAAAAAACAACAACCATTTACAAAAACATTGAAATGTTTTCAAATGCACATACCTTAAGTTGTGCATGTGTCACATAATTAAAACGATTAAAGTGGGTTCCTTTGTATTTTTAGGACTCAAGTGATTATTGTGATTGTGCCCCTAAGGTGTACACCTTATTATCATTACCAACAATGTCTATTGCATCCATTAGATATTGGTGCAAAGGAGACATACAAGAGGTAGACCAATAAATTAGTTTCATCAATAGATCCTAATGAAAGATAGTTCTTAAATAATGAAATAGATGACTTCCTCGCTCTCGTAAATGTTTCGAGATCAAGATCAATCAAAGGTTTAAAGAGGACATAAACATTCTCAAAGAGGAAGACAAAATTGAGGGCTTCGTGAGGATGTTACAACTTTAGGAGGGGGGATCATTTTAGGAAAGGATCCAACAACTAAATATATCCCTTATACTAGCTAATTTTCATAGGATTAATTAGTTAGGCCTAACCAAATAGGTTTAGCCAAATTAGTGTAGTTGAATGTGTGTGTGTGCATGCATATGAGTTGTTGTTTGACAATTGAAGTTGAATGATTAGAATTTAATTAATAAGGTATAAAAATTAGCCAATCAACTAAACAAACCCTCTTCTTTGATTATATAGAATATGTGATTTTGACATAATGGAAAAAGGCATAAATCTAACGCTATTACATATTTAATTGCGGGTTATGAAAATGCTTTGGTAACAATCACATCATATTGGGAACACAATCGTGTCATATTGTGATTAGATACGTATGTTTCAATTTGAAGCAATTGATATTAAACACTTACTTCTTCATACCATTGTCTAAACACAACATCTTTGTAGAAACAATATTGGAGTGGCTTGGGAGTGGAATTTGGGGAATTCATGATCACATCATACAACAAAGACCAACAACGATGTTTGGGAATTCAAAGGAAGATTGTGAGATCAAAAGACAAAACATGAAAGGAGGAAACATAAATCAATTCATGAACATCGAAAAATAAAAATATATAACATGAGTTGCTAGCACATGGAGAAATGGACGCAAATGTGAGAACTCAAAATGGTATTATTTTTCAAGAAAATAAATAAATAATTGCACAACAAAATATTTGGACATCAAAACAAAAAAAACTCGGGGGTAAAATTGTGTGGAGCCCTTACAAGTCATGTTCAATTCTATCAAGATGAAATTCATCCATAATCGAGAAGTTAAGTATCTAGGAAAAGGTGTTTTCATTCTTTTTCCTGTGATACCCTACGGGTACCGTGGGAAAATTACAATAAATAAACAAGTCACCATAAACCCTGAGGCCATGGGCTTTGCTCATCGTATGTGAAAGGAGGGGGGAATGGCAACCAAATTCAAGTTCGAAACAATTGGGGTTAATTTGGTAATTCATTCATAATTTTTTTTTGTCAGGGTTAAGCACGACGATTCCATAGAGTCTTAAGCCTTAACCGTGTTTGGGGCAGTTATTAGAAAACTCCATCCAAAGGCCCCCCCGTGTTTGGGTATCAGGGTGGTTATTAGGGTTCATAACCATGGTTCTCAAAAAAGCCAAATACCTAGATCTGATATGTAACCATGATGGTTGTTCGGAATTCAAAACCAGTTGCAATATTAACCACGGTTCTCAAAAGCTCAGAACCGTTGGTTCTTTGATTATTAATTAATTAATACTATATTTTTTTCCTTCTCTTGTTCCCCTTTCTAGGTTGTTTTTTCCTTTAATTAATTAATTGATTAATTAATTAATACTATATCTTTTTTCCTTCTCTTGTTCCCTTTGTGGAGATGTTTTTCCTTTAATTAATTAATTAATTAAAATTTTACTTACTTTACTTAGTAGTAAGTAGTGGGGTGGCCAGCCAATTGCTAAATAGTAAAAGAAGACTCATGTCAGACTATTGCTCCTCACACCTGACACCATGATTTGTGTGGGGTTTTGAGGATTTAGGGTTTTACAGCTAGCTAGTTCTTTGCTTTTCCAGCTTGTGTGAAGAAGAAAGAAGAAAGAAGAAGAAAAAGTCCAACTCTACAATAATTTATTTGTTGGTAGACCCACTAGACTAGAGTTGAGAGAGAATGGTTGTGAATTGAAAACAACCATCATCAACAGTTTGACAAACAACATGTTGTCAAAATCTCTCCAACCCAACAACAATGTGAAAATACAAGTAGAGGAAACACCAAGCAAGAATCAGAGAACTGGCTTCCTCCCTCCCTTCCTTCCTTCCTTCCTTCCTTTGGGTACTAAAACTGTGACTGGATTGCAAATTGGACACGACACACTACTATACTTCTGTCTCCAGAGATTTTTTTACAACCCAATTCCTCTTTTGTCCATACAGGGATGAGAGAGAGAGAGAGAGAGAGAGAGATCTTAACAACAAACCTGGTTTTCCCTTTAGGAAGAGAACCTTGTTGTCTAGTAGTTGGAAAAGTGCATCAAACCCTGCAAAAGTGAGCTCTGACTTGCTTTGCTTCTGACTACCACTACTACTACTACTACTACTATTACTATACTTAGCTATTATTATGCAAATGCAGCTCATTCATCAGGTCTTCTTCTTGTGTGGATGGTCGGTCTTTGTGGGTTTTGGGTACTACTACTACTACCCAAGAGTGAAAAAATCATCTTATATATATATATAAAGAATTCTCTACTTTTGGCAACATGAGTGGTGGCACACCTAAAGCGAATCTTGACTTCACACAAAAGTTGCCCCCCCCCCCCACCCTGCCTCCCTCAAGGACCACACAAGTTTGTATAACAATAATGGAGAGATGCAGGAAGCTTTGTTGGGTATTGCAGATTAGTGATTTTGTGACACCCGTGTTGCTGACACCTTCTCAATTTGAAGAACAAGTTATTACTACGCGTTATTCTTCTTCTTGAGTGGTTTATTCTTTCTTCTTCTCCTCCTTCTTCTTCGGGTATGAGAGAGGACTTGCTCAGCATAATTGCACCACCACACACATGGGTTTCTGTTGTGCACTTCCACCACATGTATGTACGTAAGTAAGTAAATAAGTATACAGAGAAAGTTTGGAATCGAATCTTTTGCAAAGGCAATCCAATCATGTACCACCTTCTTCTTCTTCTTCTTCTTGAGTTGAGCAAGGAACCCGAAAAAAAAGGAGGAAATTAAAAATTGTGTGTATATGGGTGAGAGAAAAGAATTCTGTCACAAGGTATTTAACATGTGGGTATCATGTGTGTACTACTACCACCACTCAAGGTCTGATTCTGCAAGTCTGGATGGAAAGGCTTTTGTTTGAGTGGGGGTTGTCCACGTTTTTTTTGTGTGTGTGTGTGTGTGAATCCCACTATTGGATTCATAACAAATTGTGAGTTTTTTTCTTTTTTTGTGTGTGTTTTGCTTTCTTGAGCTCAAGACCTCCACCACCACTATTCATTCCACCATACAATTCAACATTATTGAAGGAAGTCAAGTAAGTAAAGCCTTTTCATGGACCTTCTTGCAAATAAAAGGTATGTTCTAGGTATCTTCTTGTGAGGTCAGGTGGTCTTTTGTTGAGGCCATTACTTTCTAGGGTTTTCATTCACATGATTAAGGTAGGTTAGGTAGGTCACTCCTTGTAAAGGGCAAACCAAATTGGGTGGTGCTGCAAGTCACTTACAAACTTCAACATAGTAAATAGATAGGTTGAGTGAGGTCCAGAGTCTAAGTCTAAACAAGGTGGTGGTTGGCCCTCCATGAGAGCCAGCCAGCCTTTTGGGGGCTGGGGGGACTGAAAGGCTGACTCTTGAGCAGGCTTCAGAAGAGCTTCAGGGCTGCTGCTTCACATTTTACTTGATTCTTTCAAGGACCACCAACTAACTTCCACTTCCTGCCTTTGTAAATTGGATACCACCCATCAAACAAAAGAGGGAAATAAATGAGCCATTTCACATTTCTAAACTCCACCCATTCATTATAAGGGCATCTACATAATACCAAAATGATGCTGTGTGTGTGCCTGACTCTCAACTCTGAAGCCTTCTTCATACTTACCCAGTGTTTTGGGTCTGGTATAAGGAATCAGCACTGGTGTATGAAACTAAGGCAATACCAGGGGCCTTATACCAGTACCAGCCTGGTAAGGGATCTGAGGTAATATTAGGACTAGACTCATAAGAAAGTTTTTATTGCCCCAAGCTAATGGATGTGCATGTGTAGATTTTGAGAGCACCCATCCAATCAATGGGTTGTTTTGAAGTCTACCTGTCTACTTGTTGGGTTTCTTCTCAAAATATGAATGTCGGATAGCTGATTGAATCATATGCTTCTATACCATTTTATTTTTTTCGGTTGTCACTTGCCTTTTTGTATCACGAGGTTTCATATCATTAAGAAATGTAAAAAAATAATCATATGATTAATTTTTTAAATGAATTGTTTTTGATAAGCATAGAAGTAATTAGCTTCAATTCCTTTAAATCTTATAAAAATGAGATTCTTAAAAAATTGATTTGAAAAATTATGCAAGACTTGATTAAAATAAAAACACGTCAATTTCAAAATTAATTATTTTATTTTATTTTTGAGATATAAATTTTTCTAATTAATTTGATGTTATTTTAAAAACTTCAATATGGCTTTGATGAAGATTTAATAACGAAAAAATAAGGAAATTAATTTTTAATTGATTTTTTTTTTGTATTGTTGTTGCCTTCTATGTTATGAAAAAATATTATTGCCGTAAGATAATAGGCATGCATGAATGATTTTAGGTTTTACCAAGCATGTATGGGGCAAACACAACTAGTTTACCTTGTCTTGGTTGCAATATTACTGTACTAATATAGTATTTTGGAAGGATTTTTCCTTGCATGAATTTTTTTTGTGGGAAATCAATTCAAGAGAGTTATTGTCATTAAAAATCAAAGTTGGAGAAGTTGTTTTTAAAGGAAGCATATAAGAACATTGTTCGTTCATTCAAAGAAAAACAAGTTTGATTGTGGGACAATTCTTATAAACATTGTGGTATTAAAGGTCATTTGAGAGAAAATGCCACAAGGAGAAGCAAAATGGCAAGAACAAGTTTGAAAGTTCTTCACATGCAACTATAGTAAGCAAGGTTAAACTTGTTGTGACTACTTCATCAATACATTCAATTTGCAAATATACTTGGTATGTTGATTCTAGAGTTTTGCACACCATCTCACCTTTGAAAAGGAAGTATTTCCAACCTTTGAAAATTTTCCTTAAGATCACAAAATATATATTAGAAAAAACAAGATCTTTGGTGTGTGTGGTAAAGGCATTATCATCTTCAAATTGCCAAATGGGATTTCCAAATGCAAATTGGAGATGTATTGTATGTCCCAAAGTTGGCAAACAAATTGTTATTAATCGATTAATTACCAGAACAAGGTTGGGGGCAAAGCTTTGAAGTGGAATTTGAACCCATTAAATGTTAGTGGACATTTTCTTACTCAAACAAGGCGGTTGTTGGGGCCATCCAAGAAGGGAATTACACAAGTTGGTTGGAATAACTCGATCTTTCATTGCAAGTTATAGCACCAAATTAAAAATAGTGATACATGATGTGAAAGACTTGGACATGGTTTTATGCAAGGCCTAACAATAATGATTAGAAATAACCTTGTTGAAAGCATAGTTCTCAATGGAAACCATGATTTGAATTTCTACGATGGATGTGAATATGGTAAACATAACCATGCCCCATTTCTTTTGAGTGGGGGTTTTCATGCAAATATAAAATTTGAGCAATATCCATGGCAATTTCATCAAATGGAAAAATATTTTGACCTTCATTGACTTTTTAAAGAAAACATTCGTTTACACCATGAAATCTAAATTTATTATGTTTGATAAATTCAAAGGTTTTCAAATTTTTGGTGGAAAATGAAATTGGAAAGAAAATCAAGGTGATTAAGTGTGATGGAGGTGGATAATATAGTTCCAAAAAATCAATGTGTTTTACAAAGATAATGACATATAAAGTAAACAACCACTCCATACATAACAAAGCAAAATGAAATAGATGAAAGGACTTGAATCAAACATTTGTTAAAAGTGCGTGATCCACGTTGCAACACATGAAGTTGAATGATAGCTTTTAGGCAAAAGTGATGGAAATTACAACATATGTCCAAAATCAAATTCCTACCAAAGTAGTTTGAAGCATGACACAAAAAGAGGTTTCGTGTGACAACAAACATTTCATAAATCATTTGTGTATGTTTAGTTGTGTTGCATTTGCTCATTTGCAAAATCAAACAAGGACAAAATTGGATTCAAAAGGCGTCATATGCATATTCATTAGCTATAATGAAGAGATTAAACTTTACAAATTATGCAACCTTATAAGCCAATATGTGATCATAATTTGTGATGTCATATTTGATGAATATATAAATTTTAATACATAAATGATTATTTTAAGTTTAGATGTTGGATTGAAACAAATGGTTTTAAATCAAAAGCTAGAGATGGAGGATGGAGGATTTTTTCAATAATTAAAAGCTAGAGAAAGAGGATAAAAATGTTCTCAACAAATGGAAGAAAATATATTGTTGGTTGGGAAAAATTAAATTTTACATGTGGTTTTTGGTTGATGTTAATGAGCCTTGTTTCTTAAAGAAGCTTTAGATAGTGAAGATTATAATGGACAAAGACCTTGGATTTTGAATTTCAATATTTTCAAAACAACAAATTTTTATTTCTTTTCTATCAAATTGCAAACCGATGAATTACAAATGTATCTTCAATATCAAATACAATGCCAATGGTTATATGGTAAAACATAAAATTCATTTAGTGGCCACAAGGTTTTCACAAGGTGAAAATATTGATTTCAATGCAACCTATTGCCTTGTTGCATGAATGGAATCAATTTGAGTTGTCGTTGCAATTGTAACAATTCAAGATCTCAATGTGCATAAAATCATGGATGTTAAAAGTATCTTTCTTATTGGAGATCTTTCAAAGGAAATACATTAGCAACAACTTGAAAGCTTTGTGGTCAAAAGGTAATGAAAACATGGTATGCAAGCTTATGAAATCCTTTTATGTTTTGAAGCACAAGATTGATGCCTATTTCTTGACTTGAAAATAACTCTATTGATTGTAACATTTATTTCGAGATAGTTGAAAACAACTTTTCTATGATCATAACTTTGTATGTTGATGATCTCATTTTGGCATCTAATGACTTGACTTTGTTGAAAAAGGCAAAGGAAAAATTCGCAAAGAAATTCCAAGTGGTGGATCTATGTGAGATTCAATATTGTTTGGGAATATAAATGAATCATGTTTGACAAGACATAATGATATATTTAAGTTAATGAATAATATAATGAGGCACTTTGGTATGGTTAAAAATTAAGCTAGTGTGGGGCCCTTTTTTACCAATGGCAAACTTTCAAAGGATATGGGTCATCTCAAAATGCTTCTGGAAGTTTCATGTATGCAATGGTATGTACAACACTTCATATTGTTTAGGCAATGGGGTTTGTGAACCAATTTATGGTTAATCCTAGATAAAACTCATTGGATTATAGTTTAAAGGAATTTTCATTATTTGAAAGGCATAGTTGATTTTTGTTTGCCTTTTAAAGGAATTATTGATAATGTATTGATCCACTAAGTGTGTTTTAAAACCATGGGCATAAATCATACCCAAGTTCAAAAGTGTTTTGACAAGGGCTCTTACCATAGCCAAGGTTTTGACATGAACATGATGGGTCAAGTGCATTTTGACAAGGATGTTTACTATAGCCAAGGCCATGTGAGTTCCAAAAGGAGTGTAAACCATAGTTGGGGCCAATTATATTTACCAAGAATGTCAACTCTAGCTAAGGCCAAGTGCATTCCAGTGGGAATGTCTACCATAGCAAAGGTTCTCAAATGAACATTTTGGGTCAAGTGCATTATGAAGGGGTTGTAAACCATAGTTGGGGCCAAGTGTGTTCCAACAATAACGTCTACCATAACTAAGGAATTGACCAATATTGTATTATGTGTTTAACACATTTTAAAATAAATTCCTACCAAAGTCACCATTCTAATGAGAGCTATGATAATGTCTAAAAGATCACACAAATTGTGTGTTTATTGTGATGTAAATTGGGTTAATAATATTGATGATTGTTGATTTATGTAAGTTTTAAATAAAATTAAACAATGGAATTATTAACTTGAATAATAAGAAATAACCTTGTATTGTTATGTCATCAACAAAAGTTGAACATGTGGTAGCCTCCCAAACAACAAGGCAATCAATGTGGTTTTCATCACTTTTTGAAACTATTGGTTAATCGTGTGAATGAAACCCATTGTTATATATGATGATAATCAAGATGATATATTTTTATTGGAGAACCCACCTTTCATGCTCACACAAAACCTATTGAGATTCATCATCAATTGGTGTGGAACAAAATTGAAAATGATTTCATTAGGTTGGTGTATTGCAACTAGTGTTTTTTTTAAAGCATTTTTTTGCAACCTTGTGAAAAAAGGGGAAGGCATGAAAGTTACGAAGGGTTTTAATTTTTTTTGAGAAAAAATGGGCCCAAGTTGGCACATTATGAAGAAACAAATCTTAAATTTGTTGTTTTTAAAAATATGTTTTGACAAGTTGCAAAAATATAGTTGGAATTCTTTTCTTTTTTTGACTTTCGCCTTTGACCTCTAACTAAACTTAACTAAGTTATAATCTTGTGCATGATTGCCAATCCACCTACTTCAAAATTTTGAAAATAAAGACATCAATTACAACATAAATAACATGGTTGCAAATATATTGACCAAAGCATTATTTACCAACAACCATGAGTTTTTTTAATGTTTGATGGGCATGATCAAATGCATAATTGGATAGTTCATTAAATGGGGATGTTGGATGTTAACATCCTATCAAATTAATTTTAACTTTAAATATTTGTGATGTATGCATTAATTTTTGGAACCATGAGATATTTCAATTAAGGTTAGTTAAGTATTTAATTACATGTGATGTTCACCTCTTATTAAGGGAAAGATAAAGATTGTAGCAATTTGTGTGATCTTAAGGTTGGGTGGAGAGTTTGTTGAATATATGTATTTTATTAATGTATATTCTCTCATTGATTTGTTGGTATTGTTTAATAATGTGTAAGCTAGAAGATAGAGTTGGTGGTTTGATTTTTTGTTTAGTTATGTTGAGTGAACAATAGTTCTATATGTAATAAATATTTGTAAATAGAGTTTTGCCACATTACCAGTGCATTTTGTTAAAAAAATATCAAATATTGTGTAAATACCACTACCACCCAATATGACAAATAAACATTACACTAAACAATACCAAGACCAAGTTGGTATGTTCAAAAGTAGATACTAGATCAACACTAATACATACCTATGTACAAACCTACACTCCCTTTCTATGTATTTCTTTATAAAACTATCTTTCCTTCCTCCTCACTTAGTCCATCCTTCCCAACCTCCTTCACCAAAAAAATAAAGGGGATAAAAAGTTACTTATGGGTGGTTGCAAGCTAGGGCAACTCATTTTTTTTCTGACAAATGCATCATTCCCTAAAAATCCATATAGTAATGTTAAGATGGAAGTTTATTATGATATCCTTAGTCAAATGGGGAATTACATGATGGTTAATGAACTAAAAAAATACATATGAAGAAAAGCCATTTTAAACAACTTTTTAACATACGCTTTAAAAGAATAATAAATTGAAATCCATGAAAAAATGATTATGATATGGATTTATGAAAATATGGCCCATCCAAAAATTTAAAAGTCCATAACTTCTTTTGGTTAAGGTTTTTTTAACAATATATTTCCATCTATGTTCCTATTGCTTTAGTATGGCATATATTGAATCTTTATAAGATATCCCAAATAAAAACCATACACAAAAATGCATGTATAAAAAAGCACAAACAAAATGTCAATCCATATTTCAACTTCAAAAGTTCATCACTATATATTTTGTACATATATGTTATAATTTTTAATTATAAATGTCTTCTTATTTAAGTTCACAATTTAAATGTAATAAAAAATTTGCATATTGTTGATCGTATGGCATGTTAATAACATGTAAATGCATGACATTTCATGAAAAATTGCATTATGATGCAAAAAATGAACCACCCTACCTTGCAACTACTCTTATCCTTGGCTTGTTGGAGTAATTTTGAGGTTCCAAAGCAAAAAATGGGTTAAACTAGTCTTGCTATGCACTATGTGTACATTGGTGCAATTTTTTAGAACTTGAATAATATTATAATGGGTAATTTTTCTCCCTTTATCAACTATGTGATTTATTTCAATTTATTTCACAATTGTAACAAAAATGAAAGGGAAACTATAACAATTGCTTTCAACTAATACATTGTTTTTCAAATGTTTTATTGACACAACTTTCACCACACAAATATTGTACAAAACACATGTGGTTTTTATCAGTTTGATAAATCAATGCAAATCAATGATGGTATGCATATGTCATCAAATTGGACAATTGGACACAATGCATAATTTTAATAGGCATGAACATTGACTCTATTCCTTAAATATTTGAAGTTTCCAAGTTGAATCAAATTGTTCATTTTACTCCTCCCATGAATGTCCAATGTTGATTTGTGTATTCAATTTCACATATAATTTCCCTCCCTTTAAGTTTATATTCTTATTTTTGTTCTTCGAAACTCACAACAATATCATTACAACCCTAGGACCTCAACTTGGTACCTTTTTTATTATTGCCATCACTCTTTCTTGGAACTAAATGCATGATATTGAAAATACAACATTTGATAGTTCGACGATTGCAATGCAAAGTCTTTGTGGATCACCAAAAACCATTTTAAATCTTTCACATACCAACTTCACCTTGCACACATTTAAAATGTTGCTTTCAATAATCTCCAAAAAAATAGAATATTGTTACCTAGAATTGAACCCCACACATCACTACTAGTATGATCATGCCCTTTTCTTGGAAACATTTCATGCACCCATAAATGCACTTCACATTAGCTTTGAGTATATCAAGATTATTAACATTAAGGAACATCACAATCTCACAACATCATGAAATAAATGAATAACTGGCCCAATCTTTTATCTGATCACATCCAAAGTAATTGAGATACATGTGTTTTGCCAATCACACATATCACACCATCAACATTTTGTAACAAGAAAAAAACAAATGAGACTTAATTACAACATTTGCTAAAAAATCATGTTTGTGAAGCTTCACAACCTACACTTTCCTACCATCTCCAACCAAAACACAACACCACACGCACATTAGTTAGCATCCATGATTCTAGCTTGCACCAAATTTTAAAAAAAACAAACAAAATCATTGTTAAGCACCATGTTCAACCACTATTCACCAAGCCTTCACAAGGGTCAAATCATGATCAAAGAAGCCATAACCATGTTGGAAACTTTGTTAGATATGTTTTATGTGGTGCAATTTTAATGCCCTATTAATCATAGGAATTCTTGTTAAATCACTATTAATATAAGTGTTAATGAATTCAACTCAAAAAGTTATTTCATATAATTTTAGGGTTTGGTTTTAGCAAAGGATTTTTGAATTTAAACACTAGTTACTTTATATATAAAAAATTTACAAATGATTAACTAATGATTCTTTTAATAAAAATGTTTTTGTGGTAAAAATTGAAATAATAATAACCTAATACCCACACTCAAAAATATTAACAATTATGAAGTTGTGGAATTTGAAATTTTTAGACAATTCAAAATATGTTTCAAAATTTAAAAATTCAAGAATTGTTTACCATGTGTAAATGGGGTGTAATGTACATGAAATACAAAAGAAATTGTAGCTCATGATACAAACAACTAAAGCCTAAAATAATTGACACATATTTTGGTATAATTTAAATTATGATTTATTTTTTAGATGAAATGAAAAAATTACATGCTTTTAGAAAATTCATAGTTATTAAAAAAATATTAACAAAAAAAAAAGTGATGCATTGGGAAAACCATGAGTATTTTAGTAGCAAGTTGCAAAAGATTTCATCCAAAAAATCTTTTTTATGAAAAAATTATAAAATTTATAAAATGATTCATAATCTTTTATAGAGTAATCATGTTGGCTCATTTGATTGTGATTTCACTCACAACAAAAATGCTACTACTCCATTCTTCCTCTCATTTAAACAAAGAAAACCACCTTAACAACTATAACCCCATCTTTCCACAATTCCAGCCATTTTTTAACATACCTTTTTCAATTTGAATCCACATTTGGCTACCCATGAACAAGAAACAAAATGCATTTTTCATTTTTATAGCCCTCCATTTGGCACTTCACTTGTTCTTTTCATTATGAATGAAATAGACTAGTTGGATTTTTCAGGTATACCAAACCATAACAACTCCATTTGAATTGTCATTGGTTTGTGCTCCAAAAATATTCGAGTGGCCCTCTTTTTAGGTCACATATTGTGATTCTTCAAAATAACCAATAGTTAAACATGATATGTCTTAATTGAATTGAAGTAAAATGGTCCCTAATTTTTGTCTAAAAGGTTAACTTGAAAAAACATTCGGGTCACATTTTTTAAACTTGAGAATTGTGACTTGTTAAAAGAAATGAGAAATAAAAATACTTTGGTCTTTGAATCAAAATCTTGATGCCATATTCAATGTTGCCATGTGGCCAACCTATATATATTGGTCTTTACATGACAAGGTGAAAACATTAGTTGTGAATGAATGGAAAAACATTGCATTTGACCATTACATGTTGTTTTTGCATGGTTTTGACCCGATATTAAAATTTTAAAAGGTTTCTATTTTGTGGATATCATGATAGTTATACCTTATTTCCATTGTGAGGAAGTTTGAATGTTGTGCAAAAAGATTTATTATCAATGGAGTAACTTGTTTCCACTAAAGGAAGTGGGAATGAATTTCACCTTGACAAATCACATGGTACTCCATTGACACTTAATTAAGCATCCTTGTTTTTTTTCTTTTGAAGTTTTAATCTTACCCCTTGGTAACTTTGGGAGAATTCAAGAAAAAACATCATCTTTTCAAAAAAGGATGAATAAAATCAAAGTGAAGGGGAGGGGATGGAGGGGAGAATAATTCAATTAGTGTGGCAAAACCTTACTGAAGGTGTAGTTGAGGGGCCAAAGAAAAAAAATCAACTGTGTTAAATATGAAAAGCCTTGGAGATGAAATGGTAAATGCACAAGATTTGAGATCTTGTGCTTCAAAGCATGGAAGTTTGAGGCCTTTTTGAGGCACTCTTCTACATGTGGTGGGATGAATGGAAAATTGAAAATGGAACAAAAATGTAATTGTTTTAATTTTTTTTATTATAAATAGGAAGTAATCTTGTGTTATGTTATTTGATAAGGAGAATAATAAGGTGAATGTTTTTTTTCACAAGCTAATCAATGTTAACAATATTGGATTTAGTGTTTTATTTGTGAAGCAAACTACACTCACCACCACAATTTTGTAAATTGAAATCATATCATAACTTGAACATATTTTGTGAGTAATAATAACCTTGTTGAAGGGTGATCCACATTTTCATTCATAATATTTATAGAGTTAAGACTATAATTAGTTTAAATAGTTTGCCCCATTGAAGCAACCCCTACCACTCACCTCAATTTCTTTATTCCATCCTTCAACCTATGACCACCCTTCCCATTGCATGATCTCGAAATAAAATGAATCTTGGACATTTATGCCAACCCATCCATTAAATCTAGCTTGCATATCTAGGGTATCTCAATTCAATTAACACAATTGAACCAAATTCTAACATCCTCTTTGGGAGAATAAACAAATGTGACCACAAAATCAACCTCTAGTTATTAAAAGAGTATCACATGCACCACTATGTTGAAGTCTTAGGTGCACCCATCACAAGCAACAATCACAATCCCAAGACCCAAAATATATCCTCTCCTTGCTTAAACATTCTTGTGTATCTCCCCATCTAGTTCAAAGACCAATAGATCAAGATAAAGACATAACATGTAACATCAAATCCATATATGTATAAGGCACCCAAGCTCACATATATAGCCCTTCAAGCATATACAAGGTTACATTATCCTACATGAATGCTTATCATGGCTTTGGCACTAATCTAACAACTTTTTCTTTATGAACACAAAATTTACACTACCATGACAAGATTTTGAAAGAAAAGTCAATTTGTTTGTGGATTGCTACCTTACTAGTACATTTCAAGCCATATATCATTTAAACCACCCTCTTCACCACATAAATTCATCACAACTTTTCCCCATGCCACAATGCTTAACTTTCTCCTAAACTATATCATTTCCCAACAATGCTTAACACTAGGCTAAACACATGGTTTTTAAGAAGACATATATGACTATGTTTATAGTTGCATGTGACAAACATTACTATAGGACTATGTAATTATATGGACATGTCCTATTGACCATGCATTTACAATTATGGTCAATATGGACATTTTGGACCTTTGATGTCATCTCTATGTTAAACAAAAAATTAATAATTAACAATTTATTTAAGATTTTTGAAAGTCACATGGTTTTGAACTTTATGATCTTACTTTTGGTTGCATTGCAAGTGCATCCCACATTTTTAATGTAACGTAAATAATTTATATTGATATATCATTTATACATTTGCTAAGCTTTTTTTCACTTGGGTCAACTTAAGTGCAAACAAATTAATTAAGATGAAACCATCTCTTTTTAGGACATAATTACACATCAATCATGTAAACACATTCTCACGTGCCATTGATTAAACTATGCAATTTCATGCTAAATTTTGTTTTAATTTTTTTTACATTTAATTAAATGAAGATTTAAAGTTTGACAATTTATAACACAACTAAGTAAATTATTTTATTAGATATTTGCATTTCAACTTTATGTAATAATATCATATTTTCCCATCTATTTGATATAGTGCAATTATAGTACTAACATATTTTTATTATGTTCTTTCAAATGTTTTAAACAAAATACAACCCTTAGATTTCATGTAATCAAGCTTAAGATCCAAATTGGAACACATAAATTGGTCAAATTGGGGGGGGGGGACGGGTGGGGTGTGTGAAAAAGTTGTATATTCAATGTTATAAAACTAAAAATTGTACTTTAGTCATTTAGTGAAATGATGACTAAAAGTGGGAATGTAAACAATTTCAATGACTCATACAACCACATGACCAAATTTAAAACATAGTCACCAAATGTCGTAGTCATATATTCATCACCATTCACTTGTTTTACCTTTCAAACTTGTATTATTCACAACATCCTCGAGATGCCCTACAAAAAATGCAATGAATGGGATGGGGCTTTGCACACCCATCCCAAATAAAAGCCAAACAAATTCTTTAATGGGTTCAATTTGCTACAACCTTTCACCCACATTTGGTTTTAACTATACTCATATCACACCAAGATTGGTGCACTACTATAGACACTTTCATTCAACCACACATTCGTATCCAAACCTTATGCCATTTTTCACACAACATGTTTAGATGTAGCAAATTCCAACATTCCGTTTCTACCTACATAGAAGTGAACCAAATGCCCTTTTCTTCATTTGTGTCCTTGGACTTTCTACCATCCCATCAGCTTTCCTCAAACGACCATCATTTTTCAAAATCCTAAATATAGAAAAACTCACCATATCCATCCCAATGGCCCATGAACCTTCACCAAGACACACACTCCATTCCCAAAAGTGCTTTTCCAAAAAATGGAAGATTCATATTCCTTCTAAAGACCAAAACCGCTTTGGCCCTCTCCTTTTTTACTTCTTTTAATCGCTTTCCCTCCACCCCTACCCTTCAAATTTGACCATATGGCCAACAACATATATACATAGATGACTTTGGCATCAAGGACAAGACCTCCATTTTGTGTAATATATGTTATCTACTCCCCACCTTATAACATCCATATATCAATATTCCACCTCCTAGATTGCTGTAATATCCTTTGAGCTTGATTAATGACCTTCCATAAAACAATTTTCATCTTAAAGACCAACCAACTCCCATACATATTTACGAACAACCTTGTTTACCTTTTATTTCTTCGATAATTCCAAGAACTCCTTTTCAATATCACATCACCCCTACCTTGACAAATACATTATAATACAAGCCATCATTTTCAATGTATTTTAACATTATTATTGAATCCATTTCCTCAAAGTAAGATCTCACACAACTATTCAAGGCAATGAAATGGTTGACAACTTGGCTAAATTTGGATGCCTATAATCACATTGACAATTCAATTTAATTTCATATTTCCCTACATTAGCCTTTCTTGTATTGCCTACAGAGCGACGTATTTTGTTTAGGTTTTAAATCTAGAATACACATTGCCTTCATTGTCATCCAGCAAACCATCCATCATATTCTTCATGACACACTCCACTCCACAAATGGTTCAACAAAATTAACCCTTAATCATACATTGTCCAATCACTTTTGGATGACCCATTGGTCTATAGTGCAAATAACACAAATGCCATGTTTTGAAAATGCCCAATTCACGGGCAATTGTTGGAAATATGACTTTTAATCTATCATGTTCCCATCCTTGATGTGCAAGCTATGTGAACTCATTCAAAGCCACATGGATACATGGCCACACCTCTTCTCCTAATTTCAACACCTAATATTACATGATGATTGCAACAAAATTGCATGACACATTCAAAATTTCTTCCTCACACATGTTATACTAGATGGCAATGTTGTTAATGATTCCATTTAAACCGATTGCCCCATAAAACCCATTATGCCCCTTTGGCTACTTTCCCACTCTTGTTCCAACCTCAAATGTTTTGGCCATGTTTGATTCAGACTATATATCTTCCTACTAGATGGCTACCCCATATATTTCCTTGTTAAAAATTTATTGTTAAAGTGCCCAATTAAGTCATATTTGGATTAACATAAAATGGGTTAGTGTAATTAATCATATTTTGATTTCTTGAGTTTTTATAACCAATTTAGTGTAGATAGGGTTCCAAATGTTTTGTTGTGTGTATGTGTGTGTGTGTAATTTGAGATTACACCACTTAAATTACACTAACACACCTTCAATTTTCCTTGGTAATCCAAGTGGTTATGGAAAAATTGGTTGTTTTTCTTGGATTCCAAGTGGTTTGTGTTTTGTAGATGAAGGTTTCTTTGAAATTTGTTGTCACACACCATGTGGGAAGGTTTTCTATCATTTGGTTGATGTGTGTGAACATCAATAGGTACAGGTGCCAAATTGGTAATGCATGACATTGTTTCGCTATTAGCCCCACCTATTCAATTCACATCATTTCATCAAATTCACATACTAGCACAACCAATTTCCATAACTTATTATCCTTTGAAAATAATGAATACATTAACAAATACAACCTTCTCTTGAACAACATACATTCATGTGTGGATGGCTAGTTGATTCATCCTAATCCTCACCTTGGTCAAAGAGGAGGATTATTTCTACAAAAATTCCCTTCTTTGCAAGGACAATTTCAAATTTTCAACTTCTCATGTTAGAATTTACAAATCCATCTACACTTATATTTGATCCAATCACTATTTGACATAATGGTGAATAAATGACAACTTAAATATCATATTCCCCTTAATGTTAATTAACATGGTTCACGTTCCCTTTAAAACCTTACCCCTTTTTTCCTTTCACCCTTACCTTTTACCCTTTTCAATTGGCCTAAACTATTGTAATATTCATTGAAGTGATTGGTATGAGACCCATCCTTGATAAGGGGCAATATGATGGAGAGGCTCCTATTTTCAAAGGCTAGTTAAGGCATTTTTCAGTCTCTTTTTAAATAGCAAATGGTCATTTATGTGAGGTTAACTTATTGAGTTTTAGGTTTGTCCATGTATTCTTATATTCAATGGTCTTACACAACTTTTGAATTCTAATTTTATAACAATATGTAAGGATGTATATTTCCACAACATGCACAATTGTATGGCTTGTTGTAATATATATCCAATTATCGCACTAGATTCATTCAAAGACTTTGCCATGTGGAATTAACATCTAGTTGTTAAGTGTTTTAAACTCATGGTACAAGGTTTTAATTTACACTTAGGCCATGCTAGATGTTATGTATGTAAACCAAAACCATGTCATTATGTAAACTAACTATCTAAAAAAATGGGCATATAGTTAGGGAAATAATTGTGCAACTCCCATAACAATGTTGTAAAGTGTCCAATTTTTTTTTAATTGCAATAAATTTGAATGGTGAAAAGTCAATCATGTATAATAAACAAAAAAAACATTATCTTTCATTTTTGCTTATGAATATGATACAAGGCAACCAAGTCAAGAGATGATAAACCAAGTGTGATCCAAAAATTAATGATAAGTGCCAGTCTTAGGTGAGAAAATCCATTTTTACATACTAGTTTGATATAGCTATCAATATTAAATTTTCTTTGCATTGATTGAATAATTTGATTTTCACATACCAAGTTTGTGTCAACAATAACCAAAATGCTTATAGGATTTTAAGTACAAAAATGAAGGTTCACAAATTACATACCAACTAGTCCAATGTATGTGCTTGGATATATTCAAAAATCATAAATGCATACATTTAATGTATCTCCTTGTTGATTAATAAGTTCAACAAGCCAAAGTTCACAAAATTGAATTGGATATGCTAAAGGTTGGTCTAAAATTTGAAATTGACAAAATTGAAAACCTAAAGTTGAAACTCAAATCCTCCCCCCATAATGCATGCATCATTAAATATTAAACCTTGAAATTCACTTCCACATAGTAGGACATAGGTAAAATTTGTTATAACCTTGCTATGAATATGAGTCACTCATAGGAGTCACAATGTTTCATCCAAATGGAGGACCATCATCAATTGAAATTACACATCACAAATGATGCCGATATATGACCAAAAAATGATGTGATCGCCTACCAAACTATGCTTTGAGATGTGTGTGCAAATGAGCCATAGTGTTTGGTAATGGCTAGGTTCGGCTTGACGATACTCATACTCTAGTTAAAAAAAGAAAAAAAGAAAAAAGAGTGGGTGAATTGAATATAAAAAATACAACATAAAATTTCCACATAGATTCAAGTATTTTCTTGAATGCTTTAAATTCGAAAAATGAACCTCATAAACACATTCTTCAAAATCAAGAAACTCAAATCTACAATGGTATTCATGCATAATAATACACATTTACTCACCTTCATATATAAATATAAATATAAAAATAAATAAATAAAATTGAAATTATATATTATGCTTAGAGATTAGAATAAATAAATGCTATCTTTTATTTTATTTTATTTTATTTTATTAATGCTTCATTTGATCAATGTTCAATCTTCATGCCGTTACACAAATACCCGACACATGTAGTGTACCCTTGCTCCCCCACTCCAGCCGGGCATACACCAAGTTGTCGATACCAGAAGTTTCGAAGGAATACATGGATTCACCTAACCCTACCGATCCTAGGGTTTTTTTTTGGGCAAGGTATTTCCATATATCCATTGTGTTAACACTCAAGGTACCACCCAGTTTTCCAAGACCCCATAGTAGATGGGTGGTATTATGGAGCTATTGGGCTTCCTTTTTATCACCTTCCATGGAAGAAGTGAGAGAGAGAGAGAGAGGGGCAGCCTGGGTTTGGCCAATTCGTCGGGTCAAGCCTCATATTAAACTAACCCTAACCTTAACCTTGAATAACATTTAAATTCATTAAGACTAATCTCCATTTGACAACTTTTGATAATTATACACACATGCGCCAAAAGGAGCTCTTGTCAAAACATGAATTCATACTTTGTTATCTCTTGCAAGGCTTGAGGATAGAGGGAATGATGGTTGTAATGTATAATGACGTATTTACGTAGATTAGCACCTAACACTATCAAAACTAACAAAGTCACACACATGAAAACATGCACACAAAACTAAGAGAATTAGAAAACAATGATTTGATGTTGTCAAAGTTTTATGTATATTCAAATGTTTGGGATTTTCTTATTTTTAACAAAAAATTAAAAGATGAGAGACTTCCAAGAGACTCCCCCATCAAAATAAAAATATCCCAAACACAATTTTTAAAAAAATTAAAAAAATAAAAATAAAAACCCCATTTACATTAAGTTCCAACTTCCAACAACAAATAATCATAGAAAACCAATATGTTTTTGTGGTGAAAAAGAACCTTACACACCACCTTATGCATAAGTTTGTGCTTTTAAAGGGGTGTTAATAGTTTGTAAAAATCGCCTTCTTAGTTGTGTCCATTTTTGAAAATTAATTAATTTTTAGAAATTA
>Ga0209208_10003428_pt1 | contig 22698 bp, 16 predicted proteins | sample S1TSphfallax_3_FD_187694 | JGI IMG/M metagenome (GOLD analysis project Ga0209208, IMG submission 187694) | Host-associated microbial communities from peat moss isolated from Minnesota, USA - S1T2_Fd - Sphagnum fallax MG (SPAdes) (version 2) | ecosystem: Host-associated > Plants > Peat moss >...
GGGGCCGGTTCAAGCTCGCCGCTGTTTCGTCTTTCGCCTTTGTGGAGGCGGCGGGTCCGATCTATGTCGCCAAGCTGCTCGGCGATGCGCTGGGGTTAGGTCGCACACCGGCAGCGGGCGGCCCGGTACCGCGGCTCGACCCGGCGCAGGATCTTGCCGCCCGGACCAAGGCGGCCGCGGCGGTGCTGCGGGCGATGTCGTTGACATCCGGCTTCGCGCGGCTGGTCGTGCTGGCCGGGCACGGCGCCAATGCAGTCAACAATCCCCACGCCAGCAGCCTGCAATGCGGCGCCTGCGGCGGCTATTCGGGCGAGGTGAACGCGCGGCTATTGGCGGCACTGCTGAATGATGCGGAGGTAAGGGCAGGGCTGGCGGCGGCCGGCATCGAGATCCCGGCGGACACGCTCTTCCTGGCGGCGCTGCACGACACAGTGACCGACGCGGTGACGCTCTATGCTGATGACCATCCCGCCGCCACCCACCAGGCGGATATCAACCAGGCCAAGGCCTGGCTCGCGGCAGCCGGCACGCTCTCCCGGGGCGAGCGAGCCCTGCGCTTGCCACGGGCGCGAGATGAAAGCGCCGTGGCAAGACGCAGCCGCGACTGGGCCGAGACGCGGCCTGAATGGGGGCTCGCCGGATGTTCCGCGTTCATCGCCGCGCCGCGGGCGCGAACCGCCGGCAAAAGCCTGGATGGCCGCGCCTTCCTGCATGATTATGATTGGCAGCAGGATATGAATTTCAGCGTCCTCGAACTGATCCTGACCGCGCCGGTGGTCGTTGCGAGCTGGATCAGCCTGCAATATTACGGATCGACCGTAGCCCCCGAAATCTTCGGGGGCGGCAACAAGCTCCTGCATAACGTCACCGGCGGCATCGGCGTGGTCGAGGGGCATGCGGGTCTGTTGCGGGCCGGCCTGCCGTGGCAATCCGTGCATGACGGCATGCGGTATATCCACGATCCGCTGCGCCTCTCCGTCTGCATCGAAGCACCGCGCGACGCGATGACGGATATTTTGCGGCGCCACGCCACATTGCGCGCGCTGTTCGATAATGTCTGGCTGCACCTCTTTGCCCTCGATGAGGCAGGGCGCATCGCCTGGCGCTATGCCGGCGATCTGCAATGGACCGCGATGAATGGACCCTGACGAGCAAAAGGCACAACCGGCACCTATGCTCATAGGGAATGACCCCGAGCGCATTTTCCGACCAGATCGGTTCATCAGAACCAATCTGGTCGGATGTAATGCGCGCCAAAGCCTGACCTAGAGGGCGATTCAGACATTAAGGCGATCCATTTCATGGATCGACTTAATGTCATCGCGCTCTAGTAGAAGCCGGCATGGCCGCACTGGACGTCCAGTGTGCAACGGACTAGGGCGCTCCGCCCGCCGGCGGCGGGACGCATAATTTTTACGGGATGCCTGAATGTCTTTCACCCAGCCTCGCCCCATCCTCGTCACCCATAGCGGCAAGTTCCATTGCGACGAGGTGTTTGCCTATGCCGTGCTGCGGCTGGCGCTGGGGCTCTCAAAGCCGGGGGAAGACCATACGCTGCTGCGCACCCGCAAGCCAGAGTTGATCGAGGGCGGTGACATCGTCTGGGATGTCGGCAGCACGTTCGATGCCGCCGCCAACCGTTTTGACCATCACCAGCGCGGCGCCCCGCTGCGTGCGGATGAGACGCCGTTCTCCTCGGCCGGGCTGGTCTGGCAGATCTATGGTGAGCGGGCGGTGGCGGGGCTGCTCGAACCCAGCGCTGCCACGCATTTCGCGGCACCCATCGCCGCGGCGTTGGATGCAAGCTGGGTCCGGCGCATCGATGAAATCGATAACGGCGTGTCGGCTGCGGGGCCGGTGATGCGCGATTCCCTGAACCTCGCCACGCTGGTGGGGGAGTTCAACCCGCCCTGGGACAGCCCGGACGCCAATGGCCCCAATGCCGGCGATACGGCCTTCCTGGAGGCAACCGCCATGGTGAGCGCCATGCTCGCGCGCCGGGTGGATGGTTTGCGGGCGAGGCTGCTGGCCGAGGAGATTGTTCTGGCCGCGCATCGCGCCTCCGGCGATGAACGCCTGCTGGTGCTGGAAACCGGCATGCCCTGGAAGAATGCCGTGTTCAAACATGACCTGCCGGTGATCTTCTGCGTCTCGCCGGCCTCCAATGGCAACTGGATGGTCGATACCATGCCGCCGGAACCGGAATCCTTCGCGCAGCGTCTGCCCTTACCTGAGGGCTGGGCCGGGCTGCAGGGGCAGGAGCTGGCGGCGGCGAGCGGCGTGCCCGATGCGGTGTTTGTCCATCTGCGCCGTTTTGTGGGTGCCGCGGCGTCGCGGGACGGTGCCATCGCCATGGCACGCAAGGCACTGGCGGGTTAAATCCGGTCAGGCTGAATCTCCGATTCAACCTGTCCGGATGTAATGCGCGCCAAAGCATGAGCTAGAGCGATTCGGACATTCTATGGGATCGCAAAGCGATTCCACAGAATATCATCAGGCTCTTATCAAAGAATGAGAGCGCGTTCAGAGCGGCGCGTATGCGTCGATCTGAACCTATTGCGCTCTAGGCAGCCTCGTAACCCACGATGCCCTTGATCTCCAGGAACTCCTCCAGCCCCCATTGGCCCCATTCGCGGCCATTGCCGGATTGCTTGTAGCCGCCAAACGGCGCGTTCAGATCACCCGGCGGATAATTGATGTACACATTGCCGCTGCGCATCTGGCGGGCGACGCGCTGGGCCCGCGCGCGGTCGGCGGATTGCACATAGGACGCCAATCCATAAACCGTGTTGTTCGCCTCCGCGATCACCTCGGCTTCGTTCTTGTAGGTCAGGATCGACAGCACGGGCCCGAAAATCTCCTCCCGGGCGATGCGCATATCCGGTGTTACATTGGCGAACACGGTGGGGCGGACATAATAGCCGCGATTTAAGCCCTCCGGCCGGCCGGTGCCGCCGGTCACCAGGGTCGCGCCTTCGTCGATTCCCGCTTGGATCAAGCCCTGGATTTTGTCGTACTGCATCTGGCTGACGACAGGGCCCATCATCGTGCCCTCGGCCTCCGGCGGCCCGACCTTGATCGCCTCCGCCGCGGCTTTGGCGGCCAGAATGGCCTGATCATTCAGCGCGGCCGGTACGAACATCCGGGTTGGCGCGTTGCAGGATTGCCCGGAATTCTGGAAGCAATCCGTTACCCCTTTGCGCACCGCGCGCGGCAGATCGACATCATCCAGCAAAATATTGGCGGATTTACCGCCGAGTTCCTGATGCACGCGCTTGATGGTATCGGCCGCCGCCTTGGCGATCAGGATGCCGGCGCGCGACGAGCCGGTGAAGGAGATCATGTCGATATCCGGGTGCGAGGAGAGCGCGGAGCCAACCCCGGGCCCATCGCCATTCACCAGGTTGAACACGCCTTTCGGCACGCCAGCCTCATGCATGATCTCGGCGAAAATAATCGCGTCGATCGGTGCGATTTCAGAGGGTTTCAGCACCATGGTGCAGCCGGCGGCAATGGCGGGGCAGACCTTGCAGGTGATCTGGTTGATTGGCCAGTTCCACGGCGTGATCATGCCGACGACACCGATCGGCTCCTTGGCGATCAGGGTCGAGCCCTGCAGATGCTCAAACGAGAACCCCTCCAGCACAGAGATCATCTGGCTGATATGGCCGACGCCGATGGCCGCCTGCGCTTGGGTGGCGAGGGCCGTGGGTGCCCCCATCTCGCGCGTGATGGCGGCGGCCACATCGGCATAGCGGGCTTTGAACGCGGCCAGGATGCGCTGCAGGAGCGCGATCCGCTCCTGCTTGCTGGTTTGCGAAAACGCCGGAAACGCCGCCCGCGCGGCGGCAACCGCACGGTCCACATCGGCGGCGCCGCCGAGGGAAATCTGGGTGTAAGCCTCTTCGGTTGCCGGGTCGATCACATCGAAGGGATTCGGCACCACGGGGTCAACCCATTCACCGTTGATGTAGAATTGCATTTCGTGTGCCAATTTGCGGTCCTCCGGCGTTATGTTGGGTCGGATATAATGACCCGGGTGGCGTGGAACAAGGCGGCAAGGCCCAACTCACTCCGGTGAGCGACCATGCCGCAAATGCCGGCGGGGGGTGGGTTCGTCGCGGATTGGTCGGCGGCTGAACCGCGCCTGGTGTTACGGCGCCATGCCTGGCCGGTATGATACTCGACGGCGCGCATCGGTTATGCTTTGTTCTGGTAATGTTCTCGCCGTTATCTTCACCGCCCCGCACCCAAATCGTCTGGTTCAAACGCGATTTCCGGCTGACGGACCACGCGCCTTTGGCCGAAGCCGCGCGCCGCGGCCCGGTCTTGCCGCTGGTGGTGATCGAGCCGGACTATTGGCGCCAGCCCGACACCTCGTACCGGCAATACCAGTTCCTGTCCGGCTGCGTGGCGGATCTGGCGACGCAAATCAGCGCGCGAGGTGGCGCGTTGCATGTCCGCACCGGGCCGGTCTTGGGGGTTTTGGAGGATATCCGGGCGGCGCATGGGCCGTGCGCGCTTTGGTCGCACGAGGAGACCGGCAATGGCTGGACCTTCGCCCGTGATCGCGCGGTCAAATTCTGGGCCAGGCGGCACGGCGTGGACTGGACGGAAAGACCGCAATTCGGCGTGGTCCGCGGGCCCGGCTTGAACCGGGACCGCTGGTCGTCGCAATGGGATCAGGCGATGGCGCGGCCGATCATCCAGGCGCCGGACGATATCTCCTGGGTCCCCTCGCGAACACCGGCAGATTGCCCGCCGGCCGCCGCGCTCGGCCTTGCGCCGGACGGGTTGAGGTTTGGGCAGTCACCGGGACGGGCGGCGGCGCGGGAAACGTTGACGAGTTTTCTCACCCGGCGCGGTGAGCACTACACGCGCGGCATGTCCTCCCCGGTTTCGGCCAGCTATGTGTGCTCGCGCCTGTCGCCCTATATCGCCTATGGCTGCCTCTCGCTCAAGGAAATCACCCAGGAGGCGGCAAGGCTGGCGCCGGAGACGGCGCTGTGGCGCGCGGCGAAACGCTCTTTTCTCGCCAGGCTGCACTGGCATTGCCATTTCATCCAAAAACTGGAGAGCGAACCCGCGATTGAAACACAGCCTTTTGTAAGGGCCTATGCGGGCCTGCGCCCGCGGCCGGGCAACGCGGCCTATCTTTCGGCCTGGATCAGCGGGCGCACCGGCTACCCGTTTCTCGACGCCGCGATGCGCTACCTCATCGCCCATGGCTGGATCAATTTCCGCATGCGGGCCATGCTGGTATCATTTGCAACCTATGATCTGTTTTTGCCGTGGACCGAGGCCGGCACGGCGCTGGCGCGCTTGTTTACGGACTACGAGCCGGGCATTCACTGGCCGCAATGCCAGATGCAATCCGGCGAAACCGGCATCAACACGATGCGGGTCTATTCCCCGGTGAAGCAGGGCCATGACCAGGACCCGAAAGGCGATTTTATCCGCGAATGGGTTCCCGAACTGCGCGGCGTGCCCGGCGCCCTGATCCACGAGCCCTGGCGGTTGGACGCGGCGGCGCGCGCACAGCTTTGCCCGGATTATCCGCCGCGCGTGGTGGACCACGACACGGCGGTGCGCACCGCCAAGGCGGCGTTATTCGCGCTGCGCCGCCGGCCGGAGGCACGCGCGCAGGCGGATATCGTTCAGCTACGACACGGCTCGCGCCGGAAAACCGGCCACCGGACTGCGGCCACCGCAAAAACCTCGGCGCAGTCAGAGTTCGGTTTTTAGCCCCGTCCGTCATTGCCGCCTTTGGGCGTGTGAGGCGGTTGGGCTGGCTCGAGTTGAGCGGTTTTTTTGAAAAAAAGAACCAAAAAACTTTTGTGACTTGGGGGCGCGCTGGTTCTACGTCCCCAGTCTCAGCTTACACGGGTTCGGGCGGCAGCTTTTTGCCGGCGGAATGGACCGCGACCGGCGTGCGCGATTGGCCCTATGAAGGCCAGTTCCTAAGCGTCATATCCGGTAAGGCACGTTGCCCTGAACAAGGGATTGGCGGCGCGATGTTGGCGGTTATTGGGCATTCATGAAGATACTTGTGTTCCAGCATGTCTCGGTCGAGCATCCCGGCAGCTTCCGCGATGTGATCGCCGCCTGCGGCCATTCAATGCATCAGGTGGAACTCGACGAGGGCGACGCGATCCCGCCGCTGGATGACTATGACGTGCTGCTCGTCATGGGCGGCCCGATGGATGTTTGGGAGGAGCAGAAACATCCCTGGCTGATCGCGGAAAAACAGGCGATCCGGTCCTGGGTGGCGGCCGGGCGGCCCTATCTTGGTATGTGCCTGGGCGAGCAATTGCTGGCCGATGCGATGGGCGGGAGTGTGGCGTTGATGACCGCCCCGCCGGAGGTCGGCATGAGCAAGGTGACCATCACGCCGGATCCGATTTTCGCGGGCATTCCGGAAACCTGCCTCTGCTTCCAATGGCATGGCGCGGAAGTTGTCGCGTTGCCGCATGGCGCCCGGCTGCTGGCAACCAGCTCTGGCTGCGCGGTTCAGGCATTCGCGATCGGCCAGCACGCCTATGGGCTGCAATTTCATATGGAGCTGACCGCGGCGACGGCGGCGGAATGGGGCGCCCTGCCCGAATACGCGGCGGCCCTGGAGGCGGCGCAAGGCAAGGGCGCGCTGGACCGCTTGGCGGCGGAGGTTGCGTTTCAATTGCCGGTGCTGGAATCCGCGGCGCACACGCTGTTCAGCAATTTTTTGGCCATCGCCGAAAACGTCATCTTACAGAAATCCGCTGCATGAAGAGAAGGAGTGGCAATGTCCGGTGCCGAGGTTTTTCAGCATACGCCTGAATCCGCTTCCAACTTCGCGCAGTCTTTGCGGGAAAATAGCATCGAGTTCCTGCGTTTCGAGCTGCCCGATCTGGCGGGGCTCTCGCGCGGCAAAACCGTGCCGATCGGCCATGTGGAATCCTATGTCCTCAACGGGCTGAACCTGTATGGCGGAACCGTGACGCTGGATACGAATTCGATCCCGATCCAGGGCACCGGCTATAACGAGGATATCAATTTCACCGATTGCCTGATGGTCGCGGACCCGGAAACGGTCACCAACGTGCCATGGCTGACCAATACCGCGCGGGTGATCTGCGACACCAAATGGTATGACGGGCGGCCGCAATTGGCGGCGCCCAGGATGGTGCTCAAGCGCGTGCTGGCGGCCGCGGCGGCGATGGGTTTCGGCGTGAAAATGGGCCATGAATACGAGTTTTACGTGGTGGACCTGGAAACCCGGCAGCCGCTTTATACCGGCCAGCCAATTTTCGTGACCGCCCGGTCGCACCAGCATCCGGCGATGGAGAAATTGCTGCGGGTGCTGCAGCTCAGCGGCGTGGATATGATCACCGCCAATGCCGAGCACGGCCCCGCGCAATGGGAGCTGAATTTTGCGGCGCTGGACGGCATTGCCGCCGCCGACCGTGCCTTTGTGTTCAAAAACACCGTGAAGGAGTTTTTGCGCACGGAAGGCTTGCTGGCGACCTTCATGACCAAGCCCTATAAGGGTCTTTCCGGCTCCTGCTCGCATTTTCACGTCTCGCTATTCGAGCTTGAGAGCGGCCGGAACATCTTTTTTGATGCCGCCGACAAGGATGGCATGAGCGGGATCATGAAAAGCTTCGTGCAGGGCATTCTGGACCATGCCAGGGCCGAGCAGGCACTGTGGAACCCGACGACGAATTGCTACCGCCGGATCCGGCCGGCGACCTTCGCGCCCAGCAATATCTCCTGGGGGGTGGAGGACCGCTCCGCATCGGTACGGATCAAGGCGAGCAAGGATAAGCGGCAGCATCTTGAGGTGCGGGTGCCCTCGGCACTGTCAAACCCGTATCTCACCGCGGCGGCGACCATTGCGGCGGGGCTGCTGGGTGTGCAGGCCAATGCCGTGCTGGCGCCGGAGCGCGCCGGGCTGAAGGAGAACGACCCGTCCTTCGCCAAATTGCCGACCGAGATGCATGAATCGCTGGCGGCGCTGGCGGCGGACGAAGCCCTGGGCGATATGCTGAGCGCGGAATTCGTGAATGTCTTCACCAAGGTTAAAACCGCCGAGATGCTGCGGCTTCGTGACGAAATTCCCGCTGCCGAAACCAGCGAATATTTCGAAATGTATTGATGACCACGGCGCGCGCGCTGCTGGCGAGCTACCAGGCGCGAACAGGCTCGCCGGTGGAGGTGGTTCGGGACGCCCTGGCGGCGATCACCACCGATAACCCCGGGGTGAATGCCTGGGTGCATATCGCGGCCGAAACCGCCCGATCTGCGGCGGCGGCGAGTGCGGCGCGGTGGGAACGCGGCACCCCGCAAGGCGCGCTGGATGGCGTGCCGGTGGCGGTGAAGGATTTGCTGGCCGTGATGGGTCAGCCGATGCGGCGAGGTAGCGAGGCTTATCCGCCGGATTTCGTACCGGTTGAAGACTCACCCATTGTCGCCCGGCTGCGCGAGGCCGGGGCAATTCTGCTCGGCAAAACGGCGACGCCGGATGCCGGCTGCAAGCTCGATACCTCCAGCCTGGTGCACGGGATCACGCGCAACCCGTTCGATACCGCGCTGACCGCCGGCGGGTCTTCCGGCGGCAGTGCGGCGGCGCTGGCGTTGGGGCACGTGCCTGTTGCCATCGGCACCGATGGCGCGGGCTCCATCCGCGTGCCGGCGTCCTATTGCGGCGTGTTCGGCATGAAGCCCAGCATCGGGCGCATTCCGGCGCCGGTGGGGCCGTTCTGGCCGCACGCCGTTACCGGGCCGATGACACGGACAGTGCTGGATACGGCGCTGGTGTGGAACGTGGTCACCCGGCCGGATGCGCGGGACCCGTACGCGTTGCCCTATGCCGAGACCGATTGGGTGGCTGAAGCGCGGCGCGGCGTTGCCGGGTTGCGGGTGGCGCTTGCAACCTCGTTTCATGGCCGCAACGCAACGCCGGAGATTGCCGCGGGACTCGAGCGCGCGGCTTTAGCGCTCAGCCAAGCCGGCGCGTTCGTGATCCGGCGGGAGCCAGACTGGCCCTGCGACCCGCTGACCGCCTTTATGGTGTTCTGGCGCTGCATGTATGCGCAGAGTGTGGCGATGATGCCGCCGGAGCAGGCGGCGTTGATCGACCCCGCGGTCAAGCGGGCGGTCGCGGCTTCGGCGGGGATTTCGCGCGCCGACCTGCAGCGCGCGATGACCGAGCGCGACGCGCTTGCAAGCGCGATGGCGCGGTTTCATCAGGATTATGATCTGCTGCTCTGCCCGGTGATGCCGTGCCAGCCCTGGGCGGCCGGCCGCGCGGCGCCGGCGCCGTTCGCGGAAGATGACTGGTCCTGGTGCCCGTTTACCTACCTGTTCAACATGACGCGCCAGCCAGCCGCGAGCGTCCCCGCCGGCAAGGATGATAGCGGCATGCCGGTCGGCGTCCAGATTGCCGCGGCCTATGGGCGCGATGACCTGGTGTTGCGCGCCGCTCTGGTGGTCGAACAGCGGGTATAAAAACGGCCGCCCGATGCGCGGGCGGCCGTTTTGTCGCGATTGCGGGGATTTTGGAGCGCGGGCTTGTGACGGTTGAGTCAAAGTAAGCACATCTCTTTCTGAACCTTTATAGAGCGGCCCGCTTCAGACAGCGCGCCGGCGTCGCGCTGTCATCGGGACGCCGGAAGTAAAAAGACCTTTATGACTCTGGGACTACGCTGGTTTCACAGGCAACGCCCCAGAGTCATAAAAAAGTTTTTTGGTTACTTTTTTTCAAAAAAGTAACGGCTTACGTCTATCCAAAATTTCGAACAATCAATCCGATCCACCCTGATAGATCAGCCGGCCGATGTTATCGAATTTTTCCGGATTCGTGGTCTTGAGGTAGAAGGCGTAGCCGAGCCCGAACACCACGGTGCCGAGGTCGATCCAAGGGATGTAGTTGGCGAGCGCGAAGCCGCCGCCCACGAAGGCCAGGTTATCGATGCAGAGATACACGATATAGGCCTGCGCGATGAAGGCGAGGATCGGCGCGGTGGTGGTTTTCCACCAATGCGTCTCTGTTGGGTGGGCTTTGCGGAAATACACCAGGATCGCGATCGAGACGATGGCCTGGGCCGAGAGGATGAGGATTGTCCCGAGCAGGGCCATCAGGCCGTAGAGTTCGCCATAGGCTTGGTTGGTCGGATTATCGCTGCCGGCCAGCACCGCGAAGGCGATGATGATGATGGCGGCGATGATCGATTGCGCGAATGACGCGTTATACGGTGTCTTATAGGTTCTATGCGTGCGGCCGAAGGCGGCGGGCAGAATTTTCTCGCGGCCGAGCGAGTAGAGATAGCGCGAGGTGGTGTTGTGGAACGCCATGCCGCAGGCGAAGGAGCCGGTGAGAATCAGATAGCTCATCAGTGCGGAAACCCATGGCCCGACCAGCCTGGTTGCGCTATCGAAAAAATAAGTCGCGGCGTTGTTCTGCGCCTCGTTGATGGCGGCGTCGATATTGGCGAAGCCCGATTGCGAGGCCCAGCAGGTCAGGGTGTAGAGCACGCCCAGGAACAGCACGGAGATATAGAGCGAAAGCGGCACAATGCGCTTCGGGTCCTTGGATTCCTCGGCATAGTTTGGCGCCATTTCAAAGCCGACCCAGGACCAGAAGGCGAAGAACAGCCCGATTCCGGCGGCGCCCGCGGCGAGCTTGTCATGCGCGGGGAAGCCCTGGAACGCGGCGAGCGGGTTCATCGCGGCGGCCTGCACGACCGCGCCATTGCCGTTATGCGAGAACACGCCGATGTCGAACACGATCAGAATGATCACCTCCGCCACCAAGGCGACGCCCAGCACCGCGGAGGAGACCTTGATATCGAAATAGGTCAGCACCGCGATGACCGCGACCATGCCGAGTGCCAGGACGGGCCAGGGCACATTAATATTGAAGAGCTGGATGAGCTTGAGGTTCATGAAATACGCAAACCCGCCGCAGAGCGAGGGCTCGAACACCGCGTAGGCGACGACCGAGGCGAATCCCATCGCCATGCCGAGCTCGCGCCCCAGCCCGTGGCTGATGAAGGAGTAGAATCCGCCAACCGCGGTGACTTTGGAGCACATTGCGGCGTAGCCGACGGAAAACACCAGCAGAATGATGGTGGCGACCAGGAAGGCGGCGGGCGAACCGAGGCCGTTGCCGTTGCCGACCACGATCGGCACGTTCAGCAGCATGGCAGTGATCGGCGCCGATCCGGTCAATGTAAGGAACAGTACGCCGATCAATCCGACGGCCTTGCTGTGCAGAAGATCGACACCGGGGCGGCTCGTTACATCCTTGCCCTCGGCGGATGTATTGCTGGCTTTAGGAAGCACTCCTGACTGCGTGATATCGCTCATATGAATCTCCCAAACGAGGATTGGAAATCAAAGCTTGAGTAAAATAGCGGCGAACCATAGGTCCATTTTCGTTTCGGTCATGGTTCCATAGGTTTTTTTAGCAAAAACTTACGCTTTTTTACGCAAATCCAACTTGCTTTTTTATTTTGCTGAATTTTTAGCCAAATCGGCTGGCCGCAGCCAAATTTTTTTTGTCCGCAGGGAAGATTTTCTCTGAATTATGAATAGAGCCAATTTTTGCGGGTCAAATGCATTAGGCCTTGTCAAAATCCCATTGAATTATCTATCCTTGTGCATGATCGGTAATCCGGATGGTCTCCACGATTCAAAAATTTTGGCAATGCCGATCACCAGCATGGGGCCACTCCGTCCATGGGGTTGAGCCTGCCGATTTCGCTGAACCGCGAGATGGACGCGACGCTGCAGGAGCAGATTTACCGCCAGGTGCGGGATGGTATCCTGGCCGGCAGCCTGGGGCCCGGGCTGAAACTTCCCTCATCGCGGGATTTGGCGAACGAGCTTGCCGTCTCGCGCAATACCGTCGCCCTAGCGTTCGATTGGCTGGCCTCAGAGGGCTATGTTGAATCGCGGGTCGGTGCGGGCACATTCGTCGCGGGATATCTGCCGGAAGCGGCGTTGGATGCGCGGAACAATATCCAGCCATCGCCGCCGGAACCAGGCTGTGGGCGGCGAACGCCGGTCACCTTTACCGGCCGCATGCCGGCCTCGGTCGGCCGGGACCGGCCCCGCCTTGCCTATGATTTCTGGTATGGCCGGCTCGACCGGCGGGAATTCCCGGTGGGGATTTGGCGCCGGCTGATTCTGGAGAATCTCTCCCGCGCCGGCGCTAATCTCTCCGATTACGGGCATCCGGCCGGCGACCCGGAATTGCGGGCGGCGATTGCCAGCCACCTTGGCGCCACGCGGGGTATGCTCGCCGACCCGGAACGGATTGTGATTACCGCCGGCGCGCAGGACGGGCTGAGCCTGCTATGCCGGATACTGGTGGGGGACGGCTCGCGCGTGGTGGTGGAGGACCCGTGCTATGACTCCGCCGCCCTGCTGTTCCAAAGCCATGGCGCCATATTACAGCCGGTACCGATCGATTCCGATGGGGTGATGACGGCGTTGCTGCCGGCGGGCGAAGACATCGCACTCGCCTATGTCACGCCCTCCCACCAATTCCCAACCGGCGTGACTTTGCCGCTGGACCGCCGCTTGAGCCTGCTCGCCTGGGCCGCCGCCACCGGCGCTTACGTGGTGGAGGATGATTACGACAGCGATTTCCGCTACGACAGCCCGCCTTTGACGGCACTTTCCGGGCTCGACCGGGATCAGCGGGTCATCTATCTCGGCAGTTTCTCCAAATCCATCGGTGCCGGTTTGCGTCTTGGCTACCTCGTGCTGCCGCCCGAGCTGGTGGCGCCCGCGATTGCGGCCAAAAGCCTCGCCAGCTACGGCCAGCCTTGGCTCGACCAGGCGGTCGTCGCGGATTTTCTCAATACCGGCGCGCACCGCCAGCATTTGCGGCGGATGCTGAAGACCTACCGGGTTCGCCGCGATCTGCTGGTGAACGCCCTCACGCAAATTTTTGGCCCGGACATCCGGCTCACCGGTGCTGATGCGGGCATGCATTTGATGTGGCATCTTCCCAAGCATTTGCCGGATGCCGTGACGGTCGCCGCGGCGGCGTCGCGCGTCGATGTCGGGGTCTATCCGCTGCCGGTGATCGGCGCCCGCAGCTTCGGCGAGAACGCCGCTTCCAAACGCGGCCTGATCCTCGGCTATTCATCGTTGAGTCCGAAGGAAATCATCACCGGCATCGGCCTGCTCGGCAAAGCGATCGCATCAATCTGAGGGGGTAAGGAAATGATGCCATCATTGATGGCTCAATTGGCACTACACAAAGCGTGCCGTTTGCTTCGTCATCGGTGTCATCGGTTCGGAGGAGCAGATGATGGAAACGCAGTCAGAGGCATCAAACCAGACCAATGCGGCTTCGTATAAAAAGACTGCAAGGACCAAGCTGAAGCGCCGGCATCTGAACGGCAGTTATGACAAGCAGGTGGTGCATGACATTCTGGATTCCGGCCTGGTCTGCCATGTCGGCTTTATCGCCGATGGCCGGCCCGTGGTCACGCCCACGGCCTATTGGCGCATGGGCGAGAGCATCTATTTCCATGGCTCCGCCGCCAGCCGGACGCTGAAGAGCCTCAGCGGCGGCATTCCGGTCTGCGTGACGGTCAGTCACCTGGATGGCATTGTCCATGCCCGCTCGGGCTTTAATTCCTGCATGAACTACCGCGCGGTGATGATCTTCGGGGAGGCTGAGCCGGTGACCGACCCGGCGGAGAAAGCAAGCTGCCTGGATGGGCTGCTCAACCGCCTCGCCCCCGGCCGCGCGGCGCAGAGCAAGCCAACCAGCCGGCAGGAGCTGAAAGCCACCGCGGTGTTGAGGCTGGCGTTGAATGAGGTCTCGGCCAAAGTCCGCGCCGGCGGCGTGGGCGATGACGAGGAGGACCAGAAGCTGGATTACTGGGCAGGCATTGTGCCGGTGAAAATGGTCGTGGGCGAGCCGATCGACGACGTCGATTTGCGCCCCGGCATCCCCAGACCCGACAACATCACCAAGATCAGACTGGGGCGTTGAACGCCGCGCGGCGGTTTCTTTCAGGGACCGCCTTGCTGTTTCCGGTAGGCGCTGGGCGTGGTGTTGGTCCAGGATTTGAAGGCGCGCCAGAATGCCGTGCCATCGGAATAGCCGAGCGCCTCGGCGATGCTGGCCTGGGAGCGATGCCCGGTTCCGACATGCAAATCCGCCATGGCCTGCCGGTGTTCGCGCAGCAATTGGCGTAGCGAGGTGCCGGCCGCGCTTAGCCGGCGCTGCAAGGTGCGCGGTGAAAGCCCCAGGCCTTGGCTTAAATATTCAATGGTGATTTTAGTCTGTCCCAAGCTGGCGCCGATCATCCGGCGGACCGATTGCACGAGGTCATCGGCCTCACCAGGTTCCTGCAACAGCTCGGCGATATGGCGCTCCAGGATCATGGCAAGGCCCGGGTCGGCCGCGCCATGCGCCCGGTCCAGCGCCGCATTCGCGAAAACCAGCCGGTTGGCGGGCTGGTTGAAACGCAAGGCCGCGCGGAACACGCGCTCGTGCAGCGAAAGGCTGGGCGGTGCGGCATGTTCGAACTGCGCCTCGACCGGGTGCAAACCTGGCCCCGCCGCCGCCTGCAGCAATTTGCAAATCGCCGCCATGGAAAATTCGCTGTCCTGGCGGCGTGGCCAGATGGCGGCATCGTCGATGCGATAGGTCCAGAAGGTCAGCTCGCCTTGTTGCTGCAAAGCCGCCTGGCTGCCGCCTTGCAGCGCCGCCAGGAGAGCGGAAAACCGCGCAATGGCGGCGCGCGGCGTGGCGGCGGCGGTGAACAGCAAACCGAGCGGACCGAGATCGGCCGGCCGCACGGCAAGGCCGAGTTTGAGCCCGATTGCAGGGTCTTTCAGGGCGATGGCGGCGGATTCGAACAGCGCGTTGTAGCGGGCCAGCGAAATCGGCGCGTAAGGGTCGGCAAGCTCGGCGCGCGTGATCACATGATCGCGCAGCAGCGCGTCCGCCTGTCCGGCTTCGTCCAGCCGGCGCAGCAAGGGGGCGAGCACCGAAGCGCGGATCATTGCGGCGCCGGCGGCAATTTTGGCCATAAACACTCCTTTGGCGCAGTTTATCGAAATTTTGGCGGGGTTCACAGTCGTTTCAAAGCGCGCAGCGGGTGAAAAATTAATTTTTACGCTGAATGCCGGAGAGCCGCCATGCCTGACGCCCATCTCGCCGAAATGCCGCCCGCCGCCGCGACCCGGCCCTACCCGCTGGACCCGCTCTCGCTGGATGAAATTGGCGCCGCGACCGCGATTTTGACCGCGGCCCAAAATCTCGGCCCGGCGCATCGCTTTGCCATGGTGCGGTTGGAGGAGCCCAGCAAAGCCGAGATCAAATCCGGGCTTGAGCTGCCGCGGCTGGCGTTTTTGCTGGTGTTGGACCGCGCCAGCGGCGATACGTTTGAAGGCATCGTGGATCTGACAGCCGGAACGGTTGCGTCCTGGAAGCGTCTGCCGTTCGATCAGCCGCCTTATGGCCAGGCGCCGGTGATGATCGAGGAGTTTTTCCGCTGCGAGGCGGTGGTGAAAGCCGATGCCGGCTGGCGCGCCGCGATGCACAGGCGTGGCCTGACGGATGAGGACATTGAACGGGTGCAGGTGGACCCGTTCTCCGCCGGGTTTTTCGGCAGCGAGTTCGAGCGTGGCCATCGTGTGGTGCGCGCGGTGAGCTATTACCGCGAGACTTTAAAGGATAATGGTTACGCCCATCCGATCGAGGGTGTGGTCGCGGTGGTGGATCTGGTGGCGGACAAGGTCGTCGATCTGGTGGATGAGGCGGAGATCGTGCCGATCCCGAAAAAGAAGCGTAATTACGACCTGGCGAGCCAGGGCAGGCTGCGCGCGGATGTAAAGCCGCTCGACATCGTGCAGCCGCAGGGGCCGAGTTTTACGGTTGATGGCTGGAAAGTCGCCTGGCAGAACTGGCATTTCCGCGTCGGCTTCACGCCGCGCGAGGGGCTGGTGCTGTACGAGCTCAGCTATCAGGACGGCGAAAAGCTCCGCCCGATCATCTACCGGGCGAGTGTCACCGAAATGGTCGTGCCCTATTCCGACCCGACCGCAAATCATTACTGGAAAACCGCGTTCGACGCCGGGGAATACGGCTTGGGCAAGCTCGCGAATGCCCTCGAACTTGGCTGTGATTGCCTCGGCAATATCCATTATTTCGACATCCCATTTGCCGATGATGACGGCGCGCCGTTCATCATGAAAAACGCCGTGTGCATGCATGAGGAGGATTACGGCATCCTCTGGAAACACTATGAGTTCCGTAACGAGACCTTTGAGGTCCGGCGCTCGCGGCGCCTGGTGATCAGCTTTTTCGCCACCGTCGGGAATTACGATTACGGTTTTTACTGGTATCTGTACCAGGACGGCACAATCCAGTTGGAGGCCAAACTCTCCGGCATCATTCAGACCGCCGCGGTGGCGCCGGGCCAACCCTATCCCTGGGGCGGCATGGTGGATGAGGGGCTGGGCGGCCCGACGCACCAGCATTTTTTCAATGCCCGGCTGCATATGGATCTGGACGGTGGCCCGAATACCGTGACCGAGCATGAATTTCTGCCGCGCCCCTGGGGTAAGGACAACCCCTACGGCAACGTGTTCGACACCAGCAGTAAAACCCTGGCGCGCGAGCTGGACGCGGCGCGCATCGCCGATGGCGTGACGGGCCGTTACTGGAAGATCAGCAACCAGAACATGGCGAACAGCGTGGGCAAACCCACCGGTTATAAAATGAGTTTTCCGCCCAGCCCGTTGATGATGGCGCAGGAGGGCTCATCGGTACGCAAGCGCGGCGGCTTCGCCACCAAGCATATTTGGGTGACGCAATATGACCCGGCGGAGAAATACGCGAGCGGGGATTACCCCAACCTGAATGCCGGCGGCGGGGGCTTGCCCGCCTATATCCAGGCAAACCGCAATATCGAGAACGAGGATATCGTGCTCTGGCACTCCTTCGGCCACACCCATGTCTGCAAGCCGGAGGATTTTCCGGTGATGCCGGTGGAATATGCCGGCTTCATGCTCAAACCCAACGGCTTCTTTGCCGGCAACGTGGCGATGGACCTGCCGGCCGGGCGCAACGAGCATAGCGTGGATCATCGGGAGGCTGCGCCCCCGAGCTGCTGCGCCTGACATGGACATCGAAAAGCCGATCACGCTGCTGGAAGAGATTTTAGCGCCTTGGCGCGAACGCATTGGGGCTGATTTTGAGGGCTATAAAAACCATGTCAGCCGCGTGTTGAATTTCTGCTTCGCGCTGCGCCAATGCAGCCTTGAAGAACGCCAAAAATTCATCATTGCCGGCGCGTTCCACGATATCGGTATCTGGACCGACGGCACGGTGGACTACCTGGCCCCCTCCATCGCGCAGGCGAAACTTTATCTGATAGCGCATGGCATGACCGCATGGATTGCAGAGATCGAACTCATCATCGATCTGCATCACAAAATGCGGCCCTATCGCGGCGGCGCCTCACCGCTGGTCGAGATTTTCCGCAGGGCCGATCTGGCGGATTTTTCGCTGGGTGTGGTCAAGGGCGGCGTGCCGGGTGCGGCCGTGCGGGCGGCGAAGGCGGCCTACCCCAATGCCGGGTTTCATAAAAGCCTGCTGCAGCTCGCCGGCGGCTGGTTCGCCAAGCATCCGGTCAGCCCGCCGCCATTCATGAAATGGTGAGATCACGGCCCGTTCCGGTCCGAAGAATTCTCCAAAAAATCTTACAAAAGATCAAAGTAGATGAGATGGCCGCACGCCAGAGCGCGATAGGTTCAGATCGACGCATACGCGCCGCTCTGAACGCGCTCTAACTCTATGATAAGGGGCTGATTCACGTTTTCGGTCGCCGCGCGTTGCGCGGCAACCTCAAACGATCAGGCTCTAGGCGTGCAAAACCTCAGGCCTGTTGGTATCGCGCGTGGGGCTGGTGGGGCGGCCACGCGCCAAAAAATGGCTAACGCCAACGGTCATTCTTTTTGACCTTTGGTATGCCGACAGATGCTTTGGGCGATTCATCCCGGGTTTGTCAGCCGGCAATCGCTCAGCGGTCCAAGAGTCCGTGGGATCAAAATCGGTTAGAGCCCTGATGGTTCGGCGTCACGTCATCGCGTTATATCATCCGGTATCGCTGACCCGGCATTGCCCCAGCTATTGCGAATATAGGTCGCGACATCGGCGATCTGCTGGTTGTTAAGCTCCGCGCCGAACGCCGGCATGGCGGCGGCCGCCGCGCTTTGGGTGCCGACATCCTGGCCGCCATGCAGGATGAGGTTCAGCATCGTTACCGGATCTGCCGCCTGCACCACCGCGCTGCCTTTTAGCGCGGGGAATAGCAGGGCCTCTCCCGTGCCTGCATTGTTATGGCAAGCCGCGCATTCATCGGCGTAGATATGGCCACCATCCAGCATTGCCGGGTCGTTGGCCGCGATCGGGGTTGGCGCTGGATTGCCGGATGCCGGCAGGGATTTGAGATAGGTGGCGATGGCCGTGTCATCCGCCAGGGTGAGTTGCGAGGTTGAGTAGGTGATGACATCCGCCATTGGGCCGGCCGCGCCGGCGTAGCGGTTATGGCCGGTTTTCAGATAGGCGGCGACGTCATCCACGCTCCAGATGCCCAGGCCGTTATTTGGCTCGTTTACCAAAGCCGGGGCGTTGGCATTGTCAATCACAGCACCTTGAAACTCTTGGCCGGTATGGTCGCCGCCCAGAAAATTTTTGGAGGTGTGGCAGGCGGCGCAATGCCCCAGACCTTGGACCAGATAGGCGCCGCGATTCCACATGGCGGATTGGCTCGGGTCGGGCTGGTAGTCACCGCCATTGGGAAAGAATAACAGATTCCAGCCGCGCATCAGCAAGCGGATATTATAAGGGAAGGGCAGTTGATTGGAGACGATGCGGTTGCTGACCGGTGGCAGGCTCTCAAGATAGATATGTATTTTGATGAGATCGGCGGCAGGGACCTTGTTGAAATAGATATAGGGCATGCCGGGATAGAGCCTGGCGCCATGATGGCCGACGCCGTATTTGACCGCGGCGACGAATTGATCATCGCTCCAATTGCCGATGCCAGTGGCTTGGTCCGGCGTGATGTTGGAGCCGAGCAGCTTGCCGAACGGCGTGTTGATGACCACACCACCGGCGAACGGCGCGCCGCCGGGGGCGGTATGGCAGGCCGCGCAATCCCCGGCGGCGGCAAGATATTTACCGGCGGCGATGTCGGACTGGTTGCCGGTAGCCTGCGCCAGCGCCGGCACGCCGCCGGCGATGGCGATGGCTAGTATGAGCAGCATGCGCAGGCGCGCAGCATAGGCTCCTGCGGTCGTGCCGGGCGTTTTCATATCGTAACCTTCATATCGCAACTTTCATATCGCAACCAACGGGCCAGGGTTTTTCAAATATTGGTTTTTGATCGCGTCCGCCGCAAAATAGGTGAGCGCGCCGACCGTGCCGGTAGGATTATAACCGGCGTTTTGCGGAAACACCGCGGCACCGAACACGAAGACATTGGGAACGTCCCAGCTTTGTAGATATTTATTCACCACGCTGGTTGAGGGATCATCGCCCATCACCGCGCCGCCGGTGTTATGCGTGCTCTGATACGGCACCACGGTGTAGGGCGCCAGGCGCGGCAATTGTTCGATTTTCGTGCCACCCATCGCCGTTGCGATACCGGCGAGTTTTTCCGTGATATAGGCGGACATTTTGAGCTCGTTATCGTGCCAGTCGAATGTCATGCGCAGCAGCGGGCTGCCATAGGGGTCTTTGTAGGTCGGGTCGAGATCGAGATACGCATCCTTGTACGAGAACACGCTGCCTTGCGCGCCCAAGGAATAGACGGTTTGGTAGTTCTCCCGCATCGCGCGCTTCCAGCCGCTGCCCCATTTCGGGTCGTCCTTGAAGCTGGCGATTTGCGTGATCGGCCGGCCGCCGGTTTGGGTTGCCTGCATCACCGAGCCGCCGAAAAAGCCGAGCCCGCCATGGTCGAAATTATCGCCGTTAAAATCATCCACCGCCATGCCCACAGCACCGCCTGAAATGAAGGGGTTGAGCAAAACATTCGGGAGTTTGACGGTAACGCCGGAATCGGTCTGGTAGGCGTAGTTGCGCCCCACCACGCCGGTGCCGCTCACCGGGTCGTAGGGCGTGCCGATGCCGGAGATCAGCAGCATATGCACGGCGTTGAACGAGAACGAGCAGACCAGCACCAGATCCGCGGTTTGCTCATATTCAACCATGTGTTCGTCGACATAGGTCACCCCGGTGGCTTTTTTGCCGGTGCTGTCGAGGTTGATGCGGGTGACGTTGCACAGTGTCCGTGCCTCAAAATTCTTGCGCGGCATCAGGGCCGGCAGCACGCAGGTTTGCGGGCTGGATTTGGCATAATTGCCGCAGCCGAAACGCTCGCAAAAACCGCAAAAACTGCACTGCCCGAGGGTGACGCCGAGCGTGTTCGTGTAGCTGCGCGACATATTGGCCGATGGCATGGGAAAACTGTGGTAGCCGATTTCGGTCGCCGCCTTGGCGAACATGGTGGAGCCCAGCGGCTGGCGGTCCGGCGGGTTGGGATATTCCGAACGCCGCGGCCCCTCAAACGGGTTGCCGCCGGGCTGGATGACGCCGTTGAGATTGCCGGCGGTGCCGCATATGCCGAGCAATTTCTCGAATTTATCGAAATAGGGCTCCAACTCGGTGTAGGTGACGGGGTAATCCTGGATCGTCATGTTATCCGGGATGGCATGTTTGCCGTAGCGCTGGGTGAGATGGGTACGGAGCTGGTAGTCGGATTCCAAAAACCGGAAGGTCATGCCGTTCCAGTGCACGCCGGCACCGCCGACGCCGTTGCCGGGAATAAACGATCCCCATTGGCGGACCGGCAGCGCGGTCTGGCTGGCGTTGTTGCGCATGGTCACGGTGCTCTGCGCGGTGCGCTGGAACAGATCGAGCCGGATTTGATAGCGCAGCTCATCGGGCGAGGTGGCGGGGGGAAAATCGGTCGCCGTATCCCGCCATGCGCCACGCTCGATCGCGACCACATCCAGCCCGGCGCCGGTGAGTTCATAGGCCATGATCGAACCCGTCCAGCCCAGGCCGATGATCACGACGTCCTTATGCGGGAGTTTTTGCGCCATCATTTGTCCTTCATCTTGCGTAGGTTCAGGTGGGCGGCGACCAATCCGGGTGGTCCATGATGCCGACGGGAGGTAGCGGGTAGGGCTCGTTATGCTTATCGATCCAGTCGCGGTAATCGTACCTTGCACCTGGGAAGCCGAGCATTTTCCAGCCGGCCATGCCGAGATTGCCGCCATAGATCGGATCGGCCAGAAAACCTTCCTTGGTGTTTTGCCAGAGCAGCAGGAAGAACGCCTTGCCGCTCAAACCACCCAATTGCAGCGTGCCAGCTTCGAGCATGGTCAGCAGCCGGTCCTGCTCGGCGGGCGGAATATCGGCAAAGATTTTGCCGAGATAGGCGGATTGGCAGTGCGCATCCAAGGCGGCGAGGCTTTTGCGGTAGCGCATGGCGGGGGTGAGCGGGCTTTGCGGGCCTTGGCCGGGCAGGCCATCCGCGAAGGGCGGACGCATATAGAGCCCGGTATCATTGCCGAATGCGCCGGCGAGCTGCCGGTCGATATAGACCGGAACATTGGCCTGCTTTGCGCCGATTGAGAGGTCATCGGGCGGGATCAGGCGGTCCACCAGCGCGCCGATCGCCACCGATTCTGCGGCGGTGAAGAAATTCCAGCCGGCCTGGCCCGCTATGTCAGGCAGGGTGTCGCTGTCAGCCCGCCATGGCAGGGCACCGGTATAGCTCCCGGCCGAAGCGCGCGTGGCTAGCAGCGTCGCGATGGAGGCGCCACACATCAGCAATACGCGCCGTTTCAGAGATGTTTCCGGCATTTTGACTCCGCGACGGGCAGGATTTTTAATCATTCAGGACGTAGTGACTGTCGTGAATTCTTAGTACCCTCGGAATCTACCTATGGGGCGGGGAAACAACCTATACGGACTGCAGGCCGAGTTCGTTTTCCCAAATCCATCTCACACGCACCGCATGGCGCAAGCCGTTTGCGGATTCCAAGACGAATTGCTGGCCAACGGAGAATGTCTTGGGATCAGCGACCTCGACACGATAAATATTGCTTGCGGCGCGCAGGAATTTACAATCGTAAAACATGCTCTCCGCCGCATCCAGGATGATACGCGCATAGGTCCAATCGATCTTCAGGCCGAGCTCGTTACCGGTATGCCAGCACACACGGACATATTTCCGCATACCGTCAATATGTTCAAAAATCACCCGGGTTCCGAGCTCAACATCGCGCGCGGATGTCAAAGCCACGCGATATCCATTGTCGGAGGCATCCAGAACGCTGCAGGGTTGCGGCTCCTCCGCATGGCCGTCGAAGATCAATTTGCAGACCCGCATCAACTGCGTGATCCGCTCAACCGGCCGGCGCTGTTCGGTCCGCCGCTCCATCCCGCTTCGTTTCGGCTGGGCGGCGCCGTCACCCTCTGGCGCGGTATTGCCGCCAATGCGGCCCGGCGGTGCCTGCTCCTGCTGCATGCGTATAATCCCCTAACCATCCCGCCCAAAAATGGCGCCGTTCTTAAACCCCCGCCATGTGCGCGCGCCGAAGCTGGGTCACGCAGGCCTGGCCGGACCGAGGGATGCGGACCATCGCAGCCCCGCTACCGGCTTATCT
>Ga0209208_10003429_pt1 | contig 22695 bp, 6 predicted proteins | sample S1TSphfallax_3_FD_187694 | JGI IMG/M metagenome (GOLD analysis project Ga0209208, IMG submission 187694) | Host-associated microbial communities from peat moss isolated from Minnesota, USA - S1T2_Fd - Sphagnum fallax MG (SPAdes) (version 2) | ecosystem: Host-associated > Plants > Peat moss >...
CCACCCCCCCCTGCCCCCTATTGGAAATCACTCCTATAGGAATTGTCACTGTTGTATTTAACATAACTACCCAAATCAAACTAGTTTGAGTTTATGGTTGAATTATCATTGATCTATTGCTAGATTACAAATATATTGAGAAATTGGAACTCTATTAAATAGAAATAAACATTTTCCAAATCCATGACCTTTCTTGCCACAATATATATTCACAAAGCTTCCAAAAAGATGTGTGAGAAACCACTACCATAATTGCCATATTCTTGGTTACCAAAGTTTCTTGGCCAATTTTGCCTCTTTCCTCCAAACACATGTGTGAAGAAGCCAAACCACATTCTTAAGACTGGTTTTGTAGTTAGTGCGTTAGTTTAAGTAGGTGAAAACACAGTTAGTTTGGAATGTCATAGTCGTAATTGTTCTCTAAACTACATATGAACTTAAGATGTAAAGTCATATTCAACATTAACATTGTCAAATTTTTAATTATCCATATTACAATAAACTTTAATGAAAATAATATTAAAAAATATGGATGAACTTTAAATAAAAAGTGTAGTTGTGAAATAATGACATTGTTCTTGTCATGAAATAAAAATATTTACATATGTACTCAAAGCGTATGACACAATAGTGTTAAAATAAAAAAGAAAAAAATAGGCCACCATCCAATGAGAGGTTTAAGAGTAAGATGCATTGAAACTTTCCCAATTAAAATTTAAAAATCTAATAATAATTGTATTTTTTTGGCATTGAAAGTCCATTTCACATTAAGAAATTCATGACTTCACATGGAATTTTTTATTAATCACATGTATAGTGATATCTATTGGTGCATTCATGCTAATATGTACCAAATAGTTGTAACCACTATTTCATATATTTCATATTTTAAAATGGTAATTTAAATTGGCGATTTTTTGGGGTTTATTTATATTAAAAAATCATAATATATCATGGTAACATGTGAATATATTTGATTAATGAATGATAAATATCACAAAACATTATTCTTTAAAAACTTGTAACTAATGATTTTACAAAAACTTAAAATATTTAATATTTTCATATTTCTGAAATTTTTAAAATATGAGCCTTAAAATAATAGTATTAATTTTTTAATAATTAAAAGGAATTTCTTAATTCAAACCATTCAAAAAAAATTCTAAGAATATTTCAAAATAAGCAATCACCTAAAGTGGCATGGTTGGCTTTTATTAGTGTGAATGGACCCCTATAAGTTTGTTTACCCATATTTTGTTGATTATCATAATTGTAAATGTTTTAGCAAATGTTTAAATGTGAATTTTCATACCCCACTTTTGATCCTTTAACCATGCTAACTTACTCAACCATTATTGTAACTGTGAAATTTCATCAACTATATTCAATAAAGTGGGAGTAATTGGTGAGTTTGGAGTTTGTTGATACCAAGGCAAGTTCAATTCACTTTATTCCGATTGTATGTTTCATCTTATAATAGCCATAGTCCTGCAACTTTCTTATTGTTTTTCATTCTCAAATTTTTCTTGATATTTGTTATCTATTTATGTTATTCCTTGTTCCATTTGAGCTTTGGTTATATTCAATTTGGTTGGTTCCCCTTTTTTTTAATATTCATCTCTTGAATGTTGAGCTTTTCGTACTTTTTGGCAAAAATTCTTCCACTTTTCTTCCTTGACTTCTTGTGAACATTGGTGGCATGCCTTAATTTCACAAAAGCAAAGTTTTTGTCTTACATGAATGTCTAAATAACAAATTTGTGTTTCTTGTAAGTACAACCACTACAAAGAATGTGGTTTTTCTCACACAAAACATTGCAACTCATGGCACATGTGAAGTAAACTTTGTGGTTTCATCCATGAAGATGTACAATATGTGGTGTTTATTGTGACATATAATACATTAAAATGGTAATTTGACATTAAGTAATGGCACATATAATATAAATATCATATGTTTTATTACCTAATGTCAAATGCAATGTAATATATGCCATGACAAACAACACATATTGTACGTTGTAATGGATGAAATGACAAAGTTTACCTCACACATGTATCATGAGTTGTGACCTTTTGTGTGGAAAAAACCACATTCTCTTGTAGTGAATGTTTTGCATTGGCTACTAATTAACAAATTATTACTGATTTTAATCTTCAAACCAAAAATCATGGTTTGATGTTTGTGGCAAGACCATCAAATGATAGGACCATTCCATAAAATTATTGAATGGAAATAGAATCTGTAATATAAAGATCCTACAAATTTTATTGAATTGACTTGAAAGCTCAAAAAAACTATGGAAAATTCAATAGAAAAAAAAGGTTGTTGTTGAAAAAAAAAAAAAAAAAAAAAAAAAACAAGAAATAGGTACTCCAAATAGGAGTTCAATAATTGCTAGGGATTCAATTTTAGGAACTACCAAATTATGATTTCATAATTTGGGATTTTTTTTCACAAGGACTTAATAACTTGCAACTACATAGGTTGAATCAAAGAAATAAAGGATTAAATATACCAAAACAGCCTTAACATAATTTAAACAATCCAACAAACAAGAATTGGTCAATTAGTTTTTTTTGCAAAGGTATTTCTTATATTTCAAGAAAACAACCAACCTTCTTTTGGGGTGGGGCGGGTGGCTTTTTGCATTTTTAGGTTACCCTTTATGTTCAAAGGGTATTATTCAACTATTACTTAACTACAATTGAAATGAATGTTAATCTATATCCATGTTAATTTATAAATATTATAGTTTTGGAAATTGACAAATACCTACACTTAATTATAAATTAAAACATTTCAAATTATATTTTCAAATGCCTTGTTCATTACAAATATTTTGAATTTTTTCAAATTCTTAATTTATCTTTAAACATTTATAAATTTTACTTTCAAAGTTATAAACAAATCCCTTATTTTGAAATGATGTAATTTTTGTAAAAATGTAGGTGAATGGCTTATGATTGAACTAGCTTCCATCTCATGCCTTAAAAACATATCTTGCTTAGGCCCATACTAGTGTTTACCACATAAAAGAACATTTAGAATGTCAATTATTTTCCCATCCACATAAATATGCATGAAAAATTGGACAATATAATGTGAGAGTTTATTTAGAAGCCACCACCTAGACTAATCCCTCTTGTCAATGATTCAAAAGCAATGAATTGTTTTAGTATCCCTTTTCAAAATCACAATATTATGTGCATATGTACAAGTCCAAGCACAATGTTAAGTCACTTGAAAGTTGTACTTCATCCAAAATTGTGTCTACATGCCATTTTAATATTAGCAACATAGATATATTATTATTAATGTATTTTTTAGTTTTCCCCTTGATAATTCATTTTCTTGAGTGACATATTGTATGGAATGTAAAAGCAATGTATGTGTAGGTAAATGTTAGATAAGGCATCTATTAGATGATAGTGAATTATCATAATAAGGTGCTTACCAAAAATGGCAAGCAAGGGCATGCATGGAATTTTAGTATTGTCTCCATTTGAAGGGTTACCACATGACCAAATATTATAATTGTAAGACTTTGACCATCATGCAAAGAAAAAGGGTAAGACCATGCTTGCCCCAAAAATGTAAGATGCCTTCCCTTTTTAGGTGGTAACATTGTACTCTAATGTTAGATGTAATGTTGATTTTGTTAATTTAACATTTAGTTGTATGTTTTTGAAAGATTTACCATGGATGCGATTGTTACAAACCTTTTACTAAAGAATTAGTGGTTTTCGCAAAAATTCACCAATTTTATAAAAGGTAAATTAAATTGTGACTTATATATATATATATATATAAACATGCAATTATAAAAGCAAAGCTAATAGTTGATTTTTTTGAAAACATGGTGCAAGCATGATAAATTAACAACAAGAAAAGTAATATTCTAAAATTAAAAATTTCATAGATTCAAAACTTGTTGAAGTTTCATTATGAAACCATTAGGTGTTCCATTGGGTTTATGGTAGGGCAAATAAAAAAATTCAAGAACTTTAGTATAATAAAAGAAAGTGTAAAAAAGTTTGAAACTAACAACTAAATGTTGTGTTCAAACATAATTTTACATGAAAAACGTTTCATATATTATGATTATAATATGCAAAACTTGAAAGTACATAAATGAATTTTAGGGCAACCTTAACTTGAAAAAAACCCCAATGTTTCATTTACTTGTAACATATTTTGTGAAAAAAATTGACTTGCATCCATTCACATTTTTAGAAATAAATTCTTAAATGATTATTTAACATGTGGTTTCCAATTAACAATATCATTGTTATAAAAGTTAAATAAAATGTTCATATTGATCACTGAAATAAAAATATTTTTAAGTTCAATATATCAAATTTGTATTATGATTTCTTTATGTTTATGCTACCAAGGATAAATAATTTTTTATTTTACTGTGATTTCACTCAACATTGGTTATGAAATCAAATAACCAATGAGGTTTGTGTGCCAAATATAGTCAAAAGTTATAACCTACCCTTGAAATACTCTACACAAATTTGTAAAAATAGTTATGGTGTTCACGGAACCTTTTGCATGTGCACAACAATGTGAACCCAATCCTACTTGAATGCTTCAAGTCCCATTTGTTACCCAAACTAAATAAGGCAAACAATGTTAAGTAGGTGTTACAAAATTGTTAATAAACTACAAACAATATTTGTCAAATGTGTTAAGTTTTACTATATTAGTTCAAAACCACAAGAGGAGTATCCATACTTTGGCATAATCCTAAAATTTAGAAAGTGGTTATCAATAATGTTTTTCATGTAGTCAATGTGTTAATCATGTGCATCTCATGTCAACTACATTGGGTATCCCCGCATTGGATAGGAATTAAGATATTGTTGGGAACAAAGTTAGAATGAATAAGGATTTTCCTTTTGAATAGAAATAATGTTATTGATTAATAAATACTAGCTCCAAGTGAATTGGATACCAATAGTCATTTTTGGCATGAGTACATGGGATGGGGAAGGGAACATTCACATGTCAATATGACTAGCAAATTATTACTACTCAACAACAAAAATACAACATGGTATTTGATGAATGTGGCATTATCGACATGAGTTAGGGTTGTCATGCAATGTTGACATGATTAATGTGAATAACAATATTGGGTAATGTTGCTACTACCAACATGCATTAACACAATCAAGTGATGTTAGTGTTATATTTGGGTAAAGGGCAACCAACTAACAACATAATCAAATATATGTTACCACCACTAGTGACCATATAGCCAATGGAATATAGGAACCAAGGGCCAACGCATGTAAGAAGGTCAAAAGGGAACATGGGTAACTTCCCCAAGATAGGTCCCCAAAAACTTCTTAATAAGCACCCCCCCACCCCCTCCCCAATTACTTTCAATTTGTTCAACACAAATTTAAAATATGGCCTAACCTTATTATGTTTGTTTCATGTTTCTAACCTTTTCATGGTTTGCAAATTTATTCTTTGTAAATTCAATCATATTTCGGGTATGGTTGGATTTAGGATTACAATTGTTTTTTATATTTTTTCTTAATTATTTTGTACGTTGGGAATTATTTGATTATGGTAAAAAACAAATTGGGGTGAAATTTTGCTAAGTGGGCAAACTCCCAAAGGCATGTTCAACCCGCCTTTGTTAAATTGAAAGGTTTGGCTACGTCCGATTCACCAAATTCTAAACCACATGATCTAAGGCTAGCTACCATATTGATGGCCCCATCAACAAAATCATGAAGACATTGATCCTATCCATTTTCATGTAACCAAATTTTACTTTTAGGTTCATGGATGTTGTCAAGCAATTGTTTCACATTGACCACCATCGCCTTACTTTCTCAAGTTCTATAGCTACTTTTCCCCAACCTCCCATCCTTTTATATCACATTCTCCTTACATTTTGCTATCGTGGTTTGCTAGTTCTATGTTATGTAGTAAACAAAAGAGATCATTGCATTTCTTTAATAACAAGGTTGAGAGTTGTGCGTGAGTTATGGCTTGGGAGTGCAAACATTATTATGTGTGGTGGAAAGCAACAACAAGGAGTGGCATAAAAATCTTTGTCTTCATAGCATGGGAGTACATGTGTTGGAAGCAAGTCCAAGATGGAGTTCGGAAATAGTAAATAAACATTTCTTTTTTTTCCCCAAATTTGCATGGTTCTTACAAGGAGACCTATTTAGTTTTTACATTGTGCAAAGGTACAATGTTCATTGAGTTTTGACATGTTTTCAAGCTTTTGTAGAGGTCAAACTTTGGTTTAGTGTTCCATGATTCAAGGTTTACACTTTCTATTTACTTTCTTAAGTTCCCAAGTGGGACACTAGAAAACAAAAGTAGAAAATATGTGAGTAAAAATATAGGGTGTAATATATTGGTTGTTGGGTAAAAATTATAAGTTAATTAGTTTAAAAATAGGGTACATTTTATTCAAATAATCAATTTAATTATAATATAGGTATGTAGTAATCTAAAATACTGGATTATATGTAATATATGTGGCTTTAATATGTATATATTAAAAACTTAAATAATAATAGGGTGATAAAAATAGGTTGGAAATTATCTAATACCCTCCTTAAAAATGGTCATTTGATGTTAGATTGCAAACTTTACACATTATGTCCCCCTCGGCTCAAATTTTGACGCATTTGCAAGCTGCTACAAAGTTTGAACTAGGGGGGAGTTTGGTGTTTTAAATATTAAAATTTGCCCACTCTCTTTCCATTTTCAGTGTTTTGACTTATTTTATGAACTTCTACAAAGGTCAAACTTGGGGGGATTCAAGAGGTTAGTGTTTTGATAGGGTTTAGTAATCACACATTTTTTCTTTACAATAACTAATTCCTCTTTGTTCTTAGAAAGTTTTGATGGGTTTTTGTGAAGTTTACAAAGGTCCAAACTTGGGGGGAACTCGGGTTTCATTGTTTTTAGGTTTGGAGTTCACACACATTGACTTTTTGTGTGTTATAATTTTTCATGCGATTTCAAATTTTTATAGAGGCCAAATTGGGGGGAGCTTACTACCTCAGGGTTTAAGGTTTGGGTAAGTCCACAATATAATGAACTTCTACAAGTGCAACCATTCTTGAATACCACACTTGTCAATTTTTAACTTCATTTTGAATTAAATGATTTCCATGTAATCTACATAGTGTGATGTAATATACATTAAAAAATGACATATAAAAATATGAGTAAATTATATCAACATTTGAAGGTGAAAAGGATTGATTAAGCACTTGTAACCAATTTTGAGGTCCTAAATAAGTCACATAAAAATGATCAAAATTGATCTAGATTTGTTTAGAAAATTTCCATATTCATGTAGATTCAATAATTATTAAACTTTACATGGTTTTGGATAATCATTGGAAATGATGTATAATAAATTTTAAATTTTAAAATCTACAATTTTCTTACCAATGATTCTTGGATAAATATAAATATATGTTGTAAAATTCAAAGAAACTAAATTTTATTATAAGAATATATTGTACAAGTCAAATATGCGATTAAACCATAAATTTTGTGCAATGGTTTCTTGCCATCTCAATTTCCAATTTCAATAAGTTATTTTTTTGAAAAAAAAAAATGAATTGGGTGTGATTCATGGAAGTTTGTAATGAAATTGAAGGACAAGAAAAGCTTTTGGTGCCTAAGTTTGATAGCTTGCAAAAACATGTAGGCGCAATTGTAAGGTCGCATGACATGAATGTGTTGTGGTACAATACTTCATAGCAACTAAGAGCCAACATGTAAACAATGAACGATTTTGGGCAAGCAAAGGTCAAAGCACAATTGCTGACCTAGTATGTGTTAGAGGAATTGTTATAGACAAGAAGTGCAAATTCATCCAATTTGTTTCCATTTTCTAGCTTTTGAAACTTAGTCAACCCTTAATTAATTTCGAGAGCATGAAACATTTGTTTGAGTTTTTGAAAGTGAAAAACAGGCCATGCAAGCATTGGTTTGATTCTATTGGTTGGCAAATGGTTAAAACCATGCACCAAATTATCATCAAGTCAATTGAAGTTGTTGTGCAAAATGCCAAATACATTGTTGTCAATTGTGATGAAGTTACCACAATTGATAATCAATCTTAGTGTAGTGTGCATGCTTATGTCATTGGTGGTTTTAAGAGGATGTTATTGTTGTTGAATTTTGAAAAGGCGTTTGGTGAAATTAGTTCTGTAAACAACTTGTTTACATTGATTTTGAGGTCTTTGGTGGAATATGGGGGCCTAACAGTTGAACAAATTACCAACAAACTTGTTTGTTTTAATTCAAATGGGGTTGTAGTGTTTGTTGGTGTGCATACTGGTGTCACTATGAAAAAATCATGTCTATTGCAACTTGTTTATCTAGTTGTAATTTAGTTGCATTGGACACTTTTTAATGGTAATCTAGTTGCATCAAACATTTTTAGTTGCATTGGACAAGTTGCAACGGACATTATTTTTTCATAATGTGTTGTTACTTAGTTGAAGTCCAATTTTACACCCTTATTGATTCTAGTGCATTGCATGGCGGACTTGACAAACCTAGTAGTGCAAACTCTTTTAGCTCTACCCTTAGTTTCAAAATTGGAAGGGATGTTACATACTACTTATACCTATCTCTTATCTTCACTAAAAAGACACCTTGAGCAACGTGCTCTTGCCAATCTTTTCGATTCCAAAGGTTTGAAACTTCTATGCAATGTAAAGACTAGGTGGATCTCCATGTTGTCCCTTGTTAAATGGGTTTTTGCAGAATATGGTCTTTGATTATGAAGATGAATGTTAACATGAATATCGTGGCGGCAACAAAATCAAATTTATAATATATTTGTGATGTTGAAGTGGTCTTGGACTTAACTTGCATCATGCTAATCTTGGAGGCAATGCATGCCCTCATCAAATTTGCACATGCATGAGATTACTTTGTATGCGATTTCATCACTTTTGTGAATGTGTTGTGTTGAATTATACAACATGTAGGATCTAGAGAAGAAATACATTCATGACGACTTCAAGGCCTTCTTGGACCTCCACACTAATACAAAAGTGGGGTGTAATTCATTAACCTAAATCATTATGGGTCCTTTAAATGAAATAAGTTCATTGCACTTTAGTGATTTCACCTTGAATCAAATTAATTCACTATAATATCACTATGTAAACATTATGTTTCACTACTAGTTGACATAATTCATTATGTAATTACTATGGTAAATAGGTTTATTTTTATGTTGTTATTTTAAATACCCTATGCTACTTTATGATGTACCCTATATTATTTTTAACTACCTTAATTATTCTAACTTATACCCTAAATTATTATAACTTACTATATGTTATTATAAATTATTATACCCTAAACTATTATATGTTATTTTATCGTAAAGTATCATAGTTAACTTAGGCTTTTAATTTTAAGTTATTTTATTTAAGTTAATATATGTTATTTCAAGTTATACTTTAGGTTATTCATGGTTATTTTATTTTATGTTATTACAAGTTATTTTATCTTAAGTATAACAATTTCAAATAATTAAAATAAAAAATATAACGACCTAAGGTAAAATAGCCAATAATAACCTATGAAAAATAATTTAAAATATTAACCTACAATAAAAATAACTACCAATAGCCTATGATAATATAACATAAAATATCCAACAATAGTTTATAATATAATAACCATGAATAGAATAGGCATTAATAATATAACCACCAATGGTTTATAATATAATAACCAACAATAACCACTAATAGATTAACCACCAATAGCCACCAATAGATATTAATAGCCATTAAAAAATAGCCACCGATAACCATGAATAGAAAAACCGTCAATAGCCATGAATAGAATAACCACCAATAACAATTAATAGAATAACCACTAATAGCCACCAACATAATAACCACCAATAGAAGAGCAAGCAATAGTCACCAAATCAATAACCACCAATAGAATAACTAATAATAACATAAGGTGAAATATCTTTCAATAGTCAAAAATAATTTAGAATAACCATAAATAACCATAAATTATGTAGGGGGAAATAATTTAGAACAATGAAAAATAGCCCTAGAATAACTGAAAGTAATTTAACATAGGTAATATTATTATATTAACAAAAGAATTATCTATTTATTAAACTTTTTTTCCTCAAAAGAATGATCATTGAAATGTTATTGAATAATGTTATTTTTAAAAAAATCAAATGATTTTACACTTTCAAAAAGAAATAAATTTAATTATGTAAATTATTGAAAAAAAATTAAATTAAATTTCAATCATTTCATTTAAGCAAAATATCAATAAAATATGAATTTTCAAAGTTTATGTTTTTGTAATGTTTTAAATGAAATATTTGATAAATAGAATGCAATCTAACACATTATTATAACAAGTGTGGTGGCTTAATAGTAGGGGTATTTGCTTCCATCTTAGAGGTTAAAGGATTAAACTTCATAAATGGTGTGTTTATGGTCAACAATGATAAGTTGATTAAATATTTTCTTATGGAGTTCCTTAGAATAGATGCTTATTTAGGTTGATTACATGGCCTATCTACCTAGGTTAGGTTTTTAACCTTACATAGGTAATGACACATGTCAATAATTCATAAGCTGAAAAATCATGAAATTATCAATAATATTAAATATTAAACTAAATATTAAATAATTTAAATCTAATTGATTTTCATATTGTGGCCTAGTTAATTAATTAACAAGTGAAATGTTGTAATAAATTTGTATTTCATTAGATACTAGTGGATCAATTCACTGTTCGTAGCAACTGATCCCCGTTCATCAAGGGGTTGACTAATTTGACCATGATAAAAATGTCCAAATTCATTAAATCTAATGAAACCTAAACTAAACTAGGATGTATTTTACTGTAATGCCATGAAAATATTTCTAACTAGTTGTTCGTTGCCTAGTGGATAGATCCTGCAACAAACGTCCAATTTATGGTTTTTTACTTTATGGGCAAATAATACACGATGCATAAGAAGTGCCTTCTTATTGGTGTGTTCACACACGCTATGTGAAATGATTGGACAACAACTTTTGAGGTTGTTCAAATGCAATGTTCATGTGTTGCTACGGGTCCAACCACTCTAATAGGAGTTGCATCTACCCCCTTAAACCACTGCTTATTCTTTAAAAAAATTTAATAAGTATTTTAAATATATATATATATAATCTTTAAATCTTTTTTAATATTATTATGTTGAGGTGTGTATTAAAAAATATCCCAAAAAAATTCATTAAAAATATTTTCAAATTGTGCTTTTAGTGTCAAAACTATTTTAAGTTACTTTTATGTAGTTTTTAAACAATGGTTACAAGAGGTTAAAAGTCCTTATATGTATTTTTCATTCATTAGATTGATTCCAAATTTTTATGACATGTACATAATGTATTCAAAAAAAAATTATAAAATTTTATTCCGTTTATTATTATTATTATTATTATTATTATTATTATTTACAATCCAAAATTCAAAAAATTAAGCAATGGTTATGACTGCTTTTGGTACATGTTCGTATGATTGCACCCCTACCTCTTTGATATATAAGTTAAAGCAAGGATTTCCAAACTAGGAACTAATGAATGCAATTGGCATCATCTACCCATAATGTTGGTTAAATCTTCATGTAGAAATTACATGTTTCGGAGGCACTTGGCCTTGCTAAAGGCTCAATTTTGTTTTGAGAGATTCATTGGTCCAAAGATCAATCAAATGAAGATTCTTACCCTCCTTGATGAAAACAAGTTGGACCTTTCATATTTTCTTTCCAAGATTATCATGTAGAGCAACCATGTTGTTGTTTTGGAACCCCCATTGGTTTGTAACCATGTCACTTGACTATGGTCTAAACTAACATCAAGTGGCGTTTTACAACATTAATTTGTTAAATATTTTGCATGGGTAGAGTTGGCTGTGGTTATGATTTTAAGGAATGTAGAGGATGAACATTGCATCTTTAAATTGTCATTCATGAAATCCAACTGTGAAACCGACTAACAATTCATTTAAATTTGGTTGTGAGAATGTTTGCACAAAAGCATTATTGTTTGGACACCTTTCCTTTCATGGATGCCATGAAGGATTAAGCAAATAATAAGGTGAATATGCAATTGATTATTAAAACCTTTACAGTTTTAGCCAATAGTTTAAGGTGAAAATTTTCATTGTTCCTATTGCAACTTTGGGTGAATGTGCAGTGGCATGAAAATGATCTAGTTGTTGGCAACTGATCATGCATTTCAGTTTCATCCTTGATGTATGCCAATTTTTGGCAAAGTTTATAACCATAAATATAAAAATTCGAAGGTTTGATTTCAACTTCATTTCAAGTTGATTTTTCTTTTTCTTTTGAATTTTGCATTTTGTTGGCATGTTTTATATTAATGTGAGCATGCAAGTATGGTTCTAATGTGTGTGGCTTGTGTAGGACTGAACTAGGTTGCAATGGGTAAGATTAAAAAAGATTAGGGTTTGAGCCCCCCCAAGTTCATTAGTCTTTTTTATTTTCTTGGAGATGGTGTTTTTCTTTGTCACAATGTGGGATTGAGATTATGTTCATGTTGTTTGTCTTGGTCTAGGGTTAGTTGTTGAACTTTTATTTCCAATTTCAACTTTTCACCATAATCCCCATTGCAATGTATAAATGTTTGTCACATCCTACGCCTTTCCATGTATTTGACCGCCACATTCCATACCTTTCCATGTAATGGATCGCCACACAAACTATTTGTAAAAGATTGGTTTCGCCAAAACACATTATCATTTCTTAAGGAATGTTGTTGCATGTATTTAATTATTCAAATGCATAAGTCATTAAAAAATGCTTCATCACCAAGGCCATTTACCATTGGCATTTTCAAATTGCTAGTATTCCTCCCCACCAAAATTTTGGTAGCCATCCAATAGATAATTGGGTTTTTGAAAAAAAAACCCCTTGATTGTGGTAGTTTTTGTGCTTGTGATAATACATTAATATATTGGGGATTTTTACATAAATAAAAAATTTGGAAATTTTTTATCAAAAGAATCAGCTTTTCATGTCGAAAGTTCCAAAAATTCTAAAGGCAACTATTATCAAATCTTAACCTAGTACAAGCAAATGCCATGAGGGGGACATTTAATGTTAAATCTCCAAATTATGTGTGTCAAACAAACCTTTTTTGGGGGAGTTAAGTGAAGGAATCCCCCTCCCCCCCACCCCCCAAATTATTATTATTATTATTTAAAACACACATATTTCAACTAACCTATATTTATTTATAAGTTATTGCTTTAAATTTCAATACCTTACATTCAAAAGAAGTTTTTTTTAATAAGCCTAAAGTTACTTATTTATGTAGACTTAAAGTAATTTCCATTATAATTTAGACATAAAATTTTGGGATGGAAAAATACAAGACTTCATGAGTTTGAAAAAAACACTTGATATACACCTCATTAATATGGTCTACATGTGTATAGTTTACATGTTTTCACCACCTCCAGCCCAATTGTCATTTTGTCCTCCCAATGTTCCATTATGTTATTATTGCACTTATTATAATAATTATAATAATTTCAGTTATTAACCTATTAATTGAACCTACTAACAACTTATAATAGTTTTAAATTCTAATGCATACATTTAAAAAAGTCTAATACAGTGGATTAACACATATCTTACATTAATTAGATTTTGATTTTCATAGTAAAGATAGCCCTATCATATAATTAGTTAAATTATAAATTTTACTCAACAACCAATATATGGCACCTTATATTTTTACTTGCATATTTTGTAAACTCAAAGAAGAGTGTCCCCCCCTTAAGCAAATGCCTATTGTGAATCATTTAACCACAAGGATCACATGAGAGTTGTGATAGTCATTCTACTTGCTAAAAAGTTCATAAGTAAAACCCATATGCCAAAATTCAAGTTTTAAAATTAATAATTTTTTTAACACATGTCCAAAGCTACCCATGTAATATGGTAATTGCACTTTTTGTTTGTTTATGTAGTTGAGGTGACCAAGAAGTGCATGGGAAGCTTGTTGCTTGGTTCTAAATACATTTTGAATATTTTTCATCTTAATTTAAGTCACATGTAATTTCCTAGAAAAAAATCCAATTATTTTGTTTTTGGGATTTTTATTGCAAAGTGTGGCTCTATAGTTTCATCTTTGGTATTTTGAGATTTCAAAACACACACAAGAGGAATAAGAGGCATGATTGATATCAAATTTTTTGCATTAAATTTGTAGTCCTACTATTGAAAATGATTGCATTTTGTGTGATTTTTTTTTATTTTGGCTTTACTATTTTCAATACTATTGGGTGTTAATATAGTAGAACATCACAATTGTTAGGCATTTATTACAAAAAAAAATTTGTTAGCTTTATTTATTTTTGGAACCCAAGTGGGTATGAATAGGGGTTTGGAACTATTTCACATTTTTGAGCTTTATCCCTAGGGTATTTTATAGAGTTTCATTTTTTATGTTTTGATATTTTGTAGCACACATGAGGAATAGGAGGTGTGGTTGACATTAATTTTGTCATGACCTTAACCTTGGGTTCATGATTAAGGTTTAAATATGAGAGGGGCATTAGATCGTGATAATGTCCTAGGATTCAAATACCTTTCCACAAGTGTCCCAACATTCTCAAATAGTTTTTTTCATTTTGGAAATTGAAACCCACAATGTTGTGAATCTTTGGGACAAAAATGCATATAGTAAACAATGTCCAAAATTGGGCCATCTTTGAACAATATAAAATTTTAAATGTAAATATTGACAAAGAAGCTCATATTTTCCATTTGAAAATTTGAAATGTCAAATTATAGACAAAGGAGTGAACAAGAGTTAGATTTATATTTTGATTTGCTATCATTAAAGCCTAAAAAGTAAGGGTAAAATGACCTTCAAATTGAACATATCAGTCTTGAAAAGGTATGTTCAAAGGCTATAAGTTTTTTCTTGAAATAGTCTCCTTGATCAAATTTTTTATGACCTTAGAAAGTTGCAAGACTCACAACTTGACAAAATTGAAAATTTTCAAGACTCCCTTCCAAGAGTCTTGGGTTTTTTGTCATTTTGATGTACCTCCCACTACTAATAACATAATATATTACATGGAAGAGAGTGATGAACTTTTCCCAAATTTGAACCATGGTGTGTATTAGGAGTTGGGTTGACTATGGCTCATCCTTGCTCTATTTTGTATTCACACTAACCACCTTTTTTCTTGGTTTGTGCAAATTGATTTCACTTTGAACTCTTGTTTTTGAGTTCATTTTAGTCTTAGCTTGAAACTTTCATCCCCATATTTTTCTTGGGTTTACATTGTACAACAAAACTAAAAATTGACAAGATTTTTTACCTTAATACCACTTAACAAACATAAAGATAAATAAAATCATGTTTGCATTCTATTTTTGCTTTAAAATTGGATTCATGTTGTTGCAAGTGAATACATTTTGAAACATGATTTAGATGAAATTAAGAACACACCCAAATGATAATAAAACCTCCAAACACAAAATAGTTAGAACTTGATTTTCATGTGTGTGACTTTGTTAGTTTTTCCAATGTTGAATCTTGATATAATGCACAAGGTTTACAAAAAAAAAAAAAAAAACTATAAAATGGGGAATTAATTACCATCAATTACCAATTGACAAACCTAAGGGTCTATCATTTTCAAATGTTCAATGATACAACTATCAATCACAAGATATATTGACCTTCATCATGGATGGTGGAACAAAATGACCAAATGATTATTCAATGACACTAAAACAATGAAACAAAAATACATTTACAAACCACCATTGTTGTTTAATCACAATAAATTTATATTTCCATCCCCTAAGGACAACAAATTAACCCAAATTTGTAAGAGTGTTTTGTAAACAAATATAAACAACCTTAGAAAATCTTCAAGTGTAACCATGTTAGAACAAATTTGAATTGCGTTGTTTGAATTGGTCCAACCAAGTTCACCCCCACAAATCTGAAGCAATAGAAAGCAAAAATAATGAGACTAAAGAGGGGTTTGATGGTCGCAAAGTAACCATCTAAGAAAGGATACAAATTGCACCAACTATAGTGGAGCTGGATACTAACAAATTATTGAGCATGAAATGGGATTTAAACCTTAAAACCATCCATAAAAGTTAATCAAGTTGGGAAGACTAATTTGTTGTTGACATTTTTGATTGAAAGACAACATAAACAGTTTTTGAAAAAATGCAGCAAATTCATATCATCCCAAGAAGTGCACAAAAATATTTTTCATTGTAACCAATGAAAGAAGAAAAGTTAGTAAAACTTCAGAAAACAGATGCTGCAAAAGTAATATACATGTTTCAAATAGGACAAATGGCAAAGATTTATTTTATCAAAATTTGAACTTTAAATTCAAGCATGAACCATGCATGGGATGCACGACACCATTGTACATGCTGGTAGGATCATAAGGTATGCAGATTCCAACAAAATCATCGCCATGTGCCAAAGAAGTGTGTCACATCCAAAATACAAACACATTAGAGTTATCTCTAAAGTCACCCTGTCTGCCAAAGAAGTGTCACATCCAAAATACTAACACATCAGAGTTATCTGTAAAGTCACCCTGTCTTTGGGCCTCCTTTTACCCCCTAACCCCTCTTCCAGTGGTATCCGTAAAGTAAGGAAATTTTATTAAATCTCAGTATGAAATGGTGAAAGCATTGAAGTCATGGGAGAGTTTTCAATGGAGTCCTTTACTAGGATTTGCACTTTGACTTGGCATTATGTGCATTTTTGATATTATAGGCACCTCCGCTAAAAGTATGGCAATGAAACTCTTCTTGACATGATGCCTACTCACAGGTCTTGAGTTTAGTTTCTCTGTCCAAATTTAGCTGCTTGGCTAAATCTTTTCTCAAAGTGGCTAAAAATATGTGTTTTTTTGGTCTTTGGGTCGCCAAATCCCCAGCCCCCAAAAACACAGAAAAATCATGGGATGTGTGTGTATTGGGTTCTAGCATGTAGCCCAAAAAAACAAAGGATGCTTAAACATTTTCAGTTTCATTTTCTGGTTATAGCCAAATCTAGCTCTAATGTCTTATAGATGATCACCATTTCAGTTACACCACCAAAATGAAAGAAAAAAAGAAGAAAAAAAAAAGAACCCTAAAATTTTGGGACAGGTCCTCAATTTCAGTTTTCTGGGGGCCGTTTTTTTCGTTTTTCTGACCTGGAAAAAATGATTTCAACACATTCAAAGGATTTTTGTGAAGAAAATGGCTCTCTTTGCAATGAAATAGTTCATTTGTTTAGGGTTTAAACCCTAAACCCTAAACTCCCCCCCCTTCACCCCCAAGAACTGACAGTTTTCATGGAAGAACTGGCCAAAAAACTGCTGGTTAAAGTAAGGGTAGGTTCTTTTGAACCCTAGCTCAGGGTCAAAAACCAGGTCAAGACCAGTTAGTTCTTGGGGTTTGAGAACCTCCAGTGAAGGGTCAATATACCCTACCCTGCCCTTCATGCCAGTTCTTCTTTGGAAAAGAGAGAACCACCCAACACTGGAAACAACCCACAAATGCATCCCAAAAACTAAGTCTATTGCTCCTAAGAACTTAACTGTTTGAATGGAGAAATTTAGTTTGCCAATTTAGCATATTGTTATTGAGTGGCTTCCGTATTGCTAATGTACCGTATTCAGAGGTCTGACTACCTATTTTATTTTTTATTTCTATTTTTAATACAAGGGGTGTGTCACACTATGGCCTTGCCATTTACATTTTAAAAAAAATCTTAGGGTGAAAATTCAAATATTTCACCATGCAAAAACATTCACTTCAAAAAAAAATAAAATCTCAAGTTTCAACACAAGCCAAAATATCACCTTTCAAAAATCCTCATATAAAAATAGACCTATTATTATTACCTAGGGGCCAAAATCCCTTAAGCTAATATACTCTATAATGAATCTAAACACAATATCCTTGCCTTGGTAGGCAAGGGCAACAACAAATGGATGAAATCCATTGCAAGGAGAAGCTGACTACCTATTTTCTAACTGCCCCAATAGAGCACTAGGAGCATTGTGGTTGCCCAAGTGTCTCCCAAAGGATGACCACATGGAGACTTGGATGATTGACATTTATTAAACCTAATTTGGATAGAGGAAATAGCATCCTTGCATGTCTTAGTGGGGATTGAGGGGATTTGCTTCTCAAACAAAGTGTACAAGTACCTGCTATGCAAGAACCTAGTCTGTAAATGACTAGGAACCCTAAACCCTAAAACCCTACCTATTGCATATTGAACTCTTGGTTCACTCAAGATAATTGAGAAAACAAATTCAAATAATCAAATCCAGCAATCCCATTGGCCTTGAAAGGAAGATCTTCTGGCCTTTACACACAACCCTATTCTGCTGAACATTGAAAATAATTTTCCCTTTCTACCATTTCCATTGGTTGTCTAAAATTCCCACAAACCTTCTTCCCATAGTGGTTTGGTCATCTCTCCTGGTTGTATTTTTTTTGTTGTTGTACTGGTGTTTAGGTTTCTTTATAATACATTGGCCTCCATTGATTGTTTCAAAAATAATAATAATAAAATCTCACATACCTACCAAACCCTATTACACATTGAATGGTTAGTTCATGCAAAATATGTATTTGAAAAATAATTTGAGATGAATAAATCTAGCAATGTCATTGTCCATAACATTTTTTTAACACACCCATACACAAGCTTATTCAACACTCTCTATATATTAGTACACCAATATAATAACCATTGTCTCTATACAAACAAGGTTAAAACCTTGCAAGGTAGCCATGGATCCCCATACTTGTTATACTTAATGGTGCATTCACACTTGATATTATGTCAGTGTTAAATAAAAATCTAGGTGGCAATCTTATGTTGCACCCAATGTTAAATGGGTGATAACTTAATGTTAAGCAAATGTTCGCTTAACATAAAATGTTCATGATACGTAGGTATAAGTCCTCAATGACTACTAGCATGGTGTTAGGGGACTCAACACTAAAGCCCTTAACACCAAGTGTGAATGCACCTTTAGAGGAATTAGAGTGGTGAATTGAACCAACCTCTTGAAAGGGTATGTACTACCATTTACAAAGTGGCCATGAGTCACAACCACATGTACAAAAAAACATCAGTTTATGACATGGTGCTACAACACCTTATTCGACCCTTATGTTCTCTTATGTGGGAACAAAAAGAAATGTAACTTGGGGACTAATAGGTGTAGCTATTATCTGGGCTTAAACCTAAAGCTAGTGATCTAAATCTCCTAGTTATTCACCATTTTTGCAAAATCACTAAACTGAAAAATAAAAATAAATAATAGTAATAATAAATCCACATAGAGATATAGCATTTAAAAATATGTTAAAAATATATAACACATTTTAAAAAGTTGATTAGGGTGAGGCATTAACCTTGTGATAGCTAATGTCGTTTCGAGGTTTTTTAATTTTAAAATTTAAAAAAAAACTTTATGGGAGGTCGAAAAGAAGAAGGTACAAGGAACCTTTTAAAGTGGAGATGTGCAATCTTTTGGATCATGTGTGAGATCATTTGTGATCAATGGTAATGTTTGGATAATGTTGGACTGGTACATTCTTTAGATTTGGTAGGTGTGTTGGCCTTACAATAAGTGAAGGTACCTTCCATAGTTATATGAATTCAGAGCTCTCGCAAGTGCACTGTCAGAGCATCTCCACCGGTGCTCAGTATGTGACTCCAGACAGTACAATTTAGTGTGAAAAAGTCAAAATGTGCCGGTTTAGCTCAGGAAATTGGTTTTTCTCCACCAAATTCGTGCATCTTGCCGTGGTTGGTAAAAGGCGCAACACACTTGTGCACCTCCAAAAATGTGTGTAATAAATTGGACTTGACTGTGGCTCAGTATTTCTGATTGGTCCAGGTGGTTTGCTATGAGTAATTCTCACGTATATGCAGTTCCAGTTACAGTTTTATTCGTGGGGTTGCCATAAAAAAAAAGAGCCAAACTTAGACACTTAATTTTATTATCCAGAGTGACATATTGAGCACCGGTGGAGATGCTCTCAGATTGTTAACTTGTGGTGTGTAAGGTACGGTGTACAGAGCTTTAAGAACCCACTATATCAATGATGACATCTGCTTGGGAATGTGTGGCCAACAAAATCATTCTTGGAATGGCCATTAAGTACATCACAAAGATTTGGGCCAAAATTCCAACAAGCTTAGTTCCGGTGTTCTCTAGTGGGTAGCCTAGTTCTTTCCTTTTACAAAGAAAAATAAAGAAAACAAGGGGTGTGTCACACTGTGGCCTTGCCAGCCATTTACATTAAAAAGTATCTTAAGGCAAAAGAAGAATTATGGAAACTCAAATATTTCACCATGCAAAAATATAATCTTCAGAAACTCCTCTAAAAGAAACCAAAATCCTTCAAGATATTATAACTATATTAACTAATCTCAAGTTTGTTTTAGCACAAGCTGAAATATCATCTTCCAAAACTCCTCATATAAAAAATAGACCTATTATTACCTGGGGGCCAAAATCCCTTAAGCTACTATACTCTATAATGAATCTAAACACAATATCCCTGCCTTGGTAGGCAAGGCCAACAAAGAAAAATTGGGCGATTCTGGTTTTTGAATGTTAATTTAGAACTATTTTGGTCTATTTCCAGTTCCACACACAAATGGATCCACGAATCCAGTTCTGGGTTTAGTTCTTTGAAAAATAAATTCTAGTCTCAGTTAGTTTCTTACCAGTGTTGGGTGGATATCACTTTTTTGGGATATCCGTTGGATAAGATTTTTATTTTTATTTTTATTTAAAAAAATTAGATATCCTGGTTGGATATCAGATTTTCATACTTTCCCGGATATTAGTGTTCTGTAATGTTGGTCATTTATTTATTAGTCGAATATCAGCCCATCTGAATACCACAAATTAAAAAATTTGTTTGCCAATTATGCTAGGTGCCATTTTTTTTGGAGGTGAAAAATCTTCAAAAGGCAACATCCTTTTTTTTTAAAGGGAATATTTTTGTCCCAAATATATATATTTTTAAAAGAATTCGCAAAAAGAATTAATTAATTTAAAAAGAAAATATAGGCATAGTAATAACTACTATTGACTACAACTTGAAAAAAGACCTCTGAAAATGTGTCCCTAGAACATTCTAAAATTGTCTAAAGATTTTCACCATCCTAGACATATAAGAATTTTTTTTTTTAAATTAAAAAAAGAAGATAAGTACTACTAACGTCAATATACAACATTGAATATGATATCTAGGTCGGATATCAACATCTTTATATCCAACATAATTTTCAGATATCAAAATACCGTATATCACAATGAATGATATCCAACATCCTGGATATCTTACCGGATGTCACTCCCAGTGATATCCACCAAATGTTATTTTTGATATCTGGACTAATACCCGAGGTGAATATCCAATAAATCTAGATATCCACCCAACAGGTTTTTACTAACCTGGACTAATACCCGAGGTGAATATCCAATAAATCTAGATACCCGCCCAACACTGGTTCTTACTAACCTGGACTGGAATCGGTGGCTAATTGTCCATTAACCCCGGGTTCTAGTCTTTTTTTCCTTTTCTTTTCTGTTCTTTCTCACAACATTTTTTTTTAAAAAAAATTCATTTCACATTTCACATTTCACATCTAAATAGGACTGGGTTCCAGATCCAGTGTTGGTTTTTTAAGAAAAGAAAATAAGATTTCAGTTCAGACCCAATTCTGATTCAGTTCTTACTAATTGAAACTGGAATCAAGAGTTCTCACCTAGCAAAGTGGATACTAGCCCAACAACATTTGTTACTTCCCTATGTATTATTGTATGGATCCATTTTCCCCCATTACATCTTAAATTCATCTTCCAAGTGTTAACTTTGTCAAAATAATAATATAATATAATATAATTTAATTTAATTTAATATTAAAAAATTAAAAATGCTTCACAAACACTCAACCCATCCAAAAAAACAAACTGTCAACCAAAAAGAATAGAAAAGGTGCATCTCCAAAGACCTGCAATATTCTTTAAAACTGTAAAAGCGACATTATTAGTAGGCTACTTCAAAGCTTAGCCTGGACAAAGGGAGAATGCAAGTGGCAAGGGAGTGTAACTTGTCAATGCATGTTATGCAGATGAGGCTCAGCATCTCAAATTCTCTTTGTCCAAGAACTAGTGCTTCTCATACTACCTAGGCTAGTAGTGTAAGCACAACAAAAATGTGACCATGTCCTCAACTCCTCACAATTCATGAACCTCACTAATTTTTTGGCTGTTCCCATCAAGTTCTCAATGTGTTTCCCAACATGTTCCCAATAACACCTCACTTTATCCCATTCACTATCCCCAATGTTATCCTCTTAGAACTCATATAATTGGGCCAATATTTGGACTTGTATGTTTCTATGTTTGAAGTATATACATTTTTATATTGGCAAGTCTTCAAAGTTTCATACCTTTTTTTTGTGATGGGCCAACCAAAGAAACTCATTGTAAAGAGAGAATTCTGAACTTGGATGGCACCGACCCCATCAATTACTATGGATCACACCAACATAGCATTAACAAAGGATTCTTCTTCAACCTTTTTTTTTTTTT
>Ga0209208_10003430_pt1 | contig 22692 bp, 18 predicted proteins | sample S1TSphfallax_3_FD_187694 | JGI IMG/M metagenome (GOLD analysis project Ga0209208, IMG submission 187694) | Host-associated microbial communities from peat moss isolated from Minnesota, USA - S1T2_Fd - Sphagnum fallax MG (SPAdes) (version 2) | ecosystem: Host-associated > Plants > Peat moss >...
TTTTTTAAAAGTAGATTAGAACGACTTCTTCATAATAATTGCCAATTCTTCTTCATTCTTTTTCTTCATGTTGAATTTCATTGATGAAAACCTTGGCAAACTTCTTTAAACAAAAGGCATCACAAACACGCTGGCCCTGCCAATCGATAAGATGTTATACATTTACCTACTGTGTCCACCACACTCTGAACACCAAAAACAATCTGTTCCAATCTCAACAATCTAAAACACTTTCACCAAAGAATCCAGTTCACCAAGCCAAAGTCCAAACCAGAAGATCAAAACCCAAAGTGGGTCAAATTATGTTTCAAAGCTCCCACCAATCACAAGAGACATTCCAAACAAAGAAAAAAATGAAAAACTCAAAAGAATAACAAGCCTTGAAGAGCCCTCACTTACCAAAAAAAAGAAGAAATAAGCCTAAAAGAGGCCTCACTTACAACAACAAACCATCTTAAAATAGAGGCCACCTGAGCTCTCTGCAAAGCTACTTAGTTTCTTATTAATTCTTGCTTACTTTTTGAAATGTGATTAGGGTTTAGTGCTGGAGATCTAAGATGCACCAGAAAACAACACCTGGAGCTGTGGAATTTTTTTTTGTTACTTACAAGTGGCATGACTTGGTATCACCAAATCAGCAGCCCTTTTTGAATTGTCCAGTGGATTTGGTGATCAAAGGTGGGTTACAGATGGCAAGTCCTCAACTCCATTTCCATAGAAAGCACAAGCAGTAAACCTTACTAAGAGAATTCAATAACAATGTGTCTCTTTAGCATTATTGACTGGTCTAGTTTTTTATGAGTCTTGTGGCCCATGACCATATGTGTACGCCCAATAGGTGGGCTAGGGTTATTCATCCAGGCCAAAAATAGTGGCAGCCAATTAACCAATGAGAAGTCATATCATCATCCAGTGAAGTGTCCTCCCTTTTCAATTTTTTTGTGGGTTTTGTTATTGCCCCCAAGCTAATGGACGAGCATGTGTAGATTTTGGGTGCACCCATCCAATTGATGGGTTGTTTTGAAGTCTACCCATCTACTTGTTGGGTTTCTTCTCAAAATATGAGTGTTGGGTAACTGATTTAATCGTGCCTCTCTTTATTTTATTTTATTTTTGGTTGTCACTTGCCTTTTTGTACCATGAGGTTTCATATCACTATGAAATATTTTAAAAATCCATATGACTATTTTTTACAATGAAATTTTTTTGATAAACATACGAATAATTAGCTTCAATTCCTTTAAATCTTATTAAATGAGATTCTTAAAAAATTGATTTGAAAAAGTATGCAAGGAATTATTCAAATAAAACATAAAATTTTTAAATAAATTAAAATTTTAATATAAAATTCGTTTTTGAGATATAAATGTTTTAAATGAATTTGATGTTATTTTTAAAACTTCAATATGGTTTTGATGAAGATTTAATAACAAAAATCATAATGAAATTAATTTTTAATTGATCAATTTTTTTGTATTGTTGTTGTTTTTTATGTTATAAAAATTTATTATTGACCTAAATTAGTAGACATGCATGTATGATTTTAGCTTTACTGAGCATGTTTGGGGCAAACACAACTAGTTCCTTGGAAAAGGGGAATATATTTTTGCTATTTTTTTTAATGATTTAACCATTTAGAGTGTTTACAAGAGGAGAGAGGGCACCCTTCTACTACCTTGGCTTCCCTCATTATGGACCAAGTAACTAGTGAGAGTTTGTTGGTTACCATAAAGAGATGCGGTGTGGTAACCATGAAGGTATTGGTAACCCACAACCTTGAGGCAGTTACCAGATGTAACCATCTCAAGTGTAAGAATCCAAATACCCTCTTTTTCATCCATGTGCAAAGAGTGGTTATGAAACTTTCATCCAAGTGTTGTATAGTTACAAAAGTCATTGGTGAGGTCATTGGACCAACTAGAGTCCAAGGTGATGGTACCTTGTGCTAACTAACTAGTAAGTTGCTAATGAAATGAAGATCAAAGGTTATGAATTGTAAGTCATGACCTAATAACCAATCAGAGTGTTGAGATTTTGATGATTACATGAAATTATTGAATGTTTTAGTATTCAAAAATGTTTTTGAGGAAATTGGTTAATTATTAAATAGTTCAAACTATGTTCTACACAATCTATTTTTCAAGTTGTTTCTAATATCACCACATTTTAACCCATATGCATTGCCCATAATTGAACTCTTATCAACTATGTATTTAACTCAAATTTCCATTTTTTTCAATTTCAAATAATAATATTTTTTACTTTCTCCTATTTTTATTATTTCTAAAATAATTGTTCTAAAAAATTTCTAAATTTTTCCCATTGGATTCCATGTGTGTCACACATATTTCCATTGATGCCTACAATGTTTATTCATTTACAAATATTGCTAGCTAGTTGGAAAAAACAAAATGTTTTTCAATTTAGTTTTTCTTCTTTATTTATTTGTTTGCACATCTATCTTAGAAGAAGTTCAAGGGAAAAAATATCAAGCGACCACTTAATATTATGCACCCCAAAAAAATCACAAAACATTGTTAAATTTTATTTTAAAATCTTTTTCTCAATATTTGGGGGAAACAATATCAGGTTTTTTGAAAATAAAATTATTACCTTTAATTTTACAACTATTAAACCTCCATTTCATCAACCTTTTTAATTAACTTTTTTTCATAAATGCTTTGGAAACGTCCATTTCAAAGTGAAACCAAATTATCATAAAAATTTTATTTAAAAATAAATCACATTCCATAAAAGATTTAAAATAATATAAAATCCATAACCCTCCACCTTTTTTACCATTATTCTTGCCTCTTTCTTGCATATGCAAATAAAACGCTTCCCTTTCAAGGTGAAGCTAAATATGACCTTTCACATACTAAAAAAGGTCATAAATAGAAAATTAAGTGATCATCTATATTTAAAGAATTAAAATCATTGTAAAAATAAAATTTAAAGATTAATCCAACTTTACCTTTAAATGGTTTTGGATGGTTAAGCATGACAACATTGTAATCAAGAATGGTTTTCTACTACCTTTGCAAGCATGTGTGCATAAAGTTTGTTGGCCTTGCCTACCATGGCAAGGATATTGTGTTTAGATTCATCATAGAGAATAATAGTTTAAAGGATTTTGGCCCCTAGGTAATAGGTCTATCTTTATATGAGTATTTTTGAAAGATGATATTTTGGCTTGTGTTGAAACTTGAGATTACTTATATAATTATAATATCTTGAAGGATTTTTGTTTCTTTTAAAAGATTTTCTTAAGACTATATTTTTGCATGGTGAAATATTTGAGCTTTCATAATTCTTTTTTTGCCTTAAGATAATTTTTAATGTAATTGGCAAGGCCACAGTGTGACACACCCCTTGTTATGTTTGTGTGATCAGGATCTAGCTATTGTTTTTTTTTAATTTGTTTTTACTGATGATGTGCAACCTAATATGAAGAACAAACTTGATTTTGATGACTTAAAATCAATTTCCCAATGAAATATTTTTTGAGTGTTTAGTGTTATTGTTGATAGTTTTTTATATAGCATTTTTTATATTTTATTTAAGTATTTTATATAGGTGAAATTATTTATATCAAAAATTTAATTTGAATAGCTTTTATTATATAGTTTTTTTCATTATTATTTTTAGAATAAAGGAAAGGTATTGTACATCAACTTTCCATCTTGACCCAAAGCAATTTTCTATGCCAAAAAAAAAATTTAATGTAAGCAATTTTTTTGTACAAGTAGTTTTTCAATTCAAACGATTTTGCAAATGTCTTCAGTTTTTTTTATGCAATCAACTTTTTTAGTTGAAATGACTTTTCAATGCAAGAAAAATTTGAATGCAAATATTTTTTTCAATACAAACATTTTTAATGCAAGTAGTTTATCAATGTGTGTGTGGATGTAACTATTTGTTTGTGCATATTTGTGTAACCATATGTGTGCATAGTTGTGTCAATGTGGGTGTATGTGATGTGCGATTGTGTGTGTGTGGGGTACAAGAAAACATAAATTCAAATGACTATGTGTGAGACATTAACTTTGTGTGTGTGTATAAATGAAAATGATTGTATGTGTTTTATGTGAATGTGTGGGTGTGTGTGTATATAAGTATGTCGTGTGTCATTTGTGCCTATTTGTGAGAAAATGAGGATGATCATTTTGTTTGTGAAATTTGCCATGCATTGTAGTAGAAATGATTCCACAAGCACCAAATACAAAGGTGTGTGATTAAATTGTGAGGTGTTAAATGCATGTGTTAGTCAATTTGAAAGAGACTTTTTGATTATTCTTGAAATTTGGTATGAAACCCACAATTTCGTATAATTAGTGTGAAATTAAAGGTCATGGGCTTACATAGTTTGATACAAGTGTCTGAAGCATATGATAGGGAAAAACAATTCTTTTGGTGTGAAAAATTTACAACATTTTGGAAAAACTTGTGTTTTTGGAATTTTTGTAAACGTAATCACAACTTTAAGTTTTAAGACATTAACCAATCAAGCTAGGATTTTGAGATATTGTGAGACTTTTGTAAAGAGTCTATGTAGTAAAATTATGACTCATGTGAAATACTATAACAAAGTCCAATGTAATTATTTTCATTAGTAGAAACTAAAACTAAATATATTTATCTAAACACCTAGGAAGAAGAGCACTAGATGGGCCACCCAACATTTGTTTTTGGGCCCTTGAAATGACCACATGGTGGCCACCTCTTTTGTTTTCAATTTTCTTTTTCAATTTTTAAAAATATTGATTTGTTCACTTTAGGCCTTTAAGAAAAAAACATTGGGTAGCAAGCTGATGCATTCCTCCCACATCCAAGAAGATGACCATCAAATAACTACTAATTGTTATTTTCAATTGTTATTTCTTTTAAGCAAGCAAGGAGAAGCATTATGTTTCTTCCTACGTATATGACAAGAAGACCACCACTTTGACTACATCACAAAATTGGAAAATAAACATTACTCCTCATAACACCAACTAATTTCTTTTAACCAATTTAACTTGGGTCCATAAAATGAAAATAATTACATTACATCTAATTCTTCTAGTTCATGTAAATCATCATTTTAATACGAAGCCTCTGATGCCAAAATAATTTGTTTCAAACCTACACCATAAACACTAAACCCATTACATGATAAACTACTTGTTTTATGAATAAAAACAACTATGTAAGCACTTTGTAGAAAGATTAGGTGAAATTAAAAAACTTTTGAAGAAATATTAGTGTGATCCGTTTTTTCCCACATCTTCTCATCAAGTCGCATGATGATTTTTAAATCATAATTTAAGTTCACAAAAAGTGTTTTGCTTACTAATAGGCCTAGACAATGGAGAAACGTTTTTTTTATAAATGATGTTTTGGACAAAGGATTGTTAATACGCTTGAAAAATGTACATGTATGTATGATTTAGAACATGTTCAAGAGGAAACAAATAAATAGAGTCTAGGAAAAACAATTTAAGAGCATTCATATGGACAAGGATTTTTTTGTTTTCTAATGATATAAATCAATCAATTTGTAACAACTTGATTTTTGATGTAATACATGTTCACAACCAAAACAATCACCCTTTTTGAAAATCACCTTCTTGTTAGTAAACTTAGTGATTGATTGGCCTCATGAAAGATCTAGTGCATTAGGGTATTTAGGAGTTGAAAAAGATGAGATTTTAAAAAAATTGCAAAGTTAAGTTGCACCTTGTATGTTATGCAAATCGTTGGGCTAGTGTATTAGTCTTAGGGTTTACATTTGTTGTAAAATGTTCATAGAATGTTTTTGAGAAGTTGAATGTTTTTATTATGTGTACTATGTTGTGTTGTAGTGTATTAAATTTTCAACACCAGTGGTCTTGAGATAGTTTTTAATAATAGTGGGAATGTAACCATCAACCTTAATGGAATTTAATCTCATATTTGTTGATGCTATAATTTATCAATGAAGCTATGTAGTTGGACCATTTATATGCCATAAACAATACACAAGCCACCACGCAAGTGGGAGGACAAAAATATATTCAAACCTTAAATGTGGGATTTGGATGAAATAAAAAGTTAGTTACTAAAGCATGTACCAATAGTGATTAGGTGTTTGAAGAATTAGGGCTTCAATCCACCTAATTATATGTTGACATGTTGATCAATTTCATTTCAAAAATATCAAAACATGTGTAGTTGCTAGGTACAAAATAACACAAAAGAAAAGCCAAAAGGTTTTTATGAAACCATTCATTTTACAAATAGAGAACAATGGACAGTTGATGCAAGAAAAATACAAGTCATTTATGGTAAATGAACATGGGTGATTGAAAAGTTTACCCCTTGGATAAAAGAAGATCAACTACACATGGGTTTATAAATTCAAGCACAACATGCAAGAAGAAAAGTTAGCATATACAAGGCCAAAAGGCTACACTTAGAGTACTAGAATTGACTACATAAAAACATTCCCACTATAGTTGCAAAGTTTGATTTGATAAGAGTCATTCTATCAATTATGACAATGAAAAACCTAAACATCATGCAATTTGATATTAAAACAACATTAATGTATGGAAGCATTATGGAAGAGATTTTATGGAATACCCTTGTGGGTTCAAATATGCACCCAACTACCATGTGTAGATTCACGAAACCATTTTATGGGCTAAAACAATAAAGGGACATGTGGAACAAATGTTTTGACAACTTCCAACTTAAAGGCTTGTAACAAGCATTATCAATCCATGTGTCTATTACAAATATACTAAAAAGATATTGTACCAATCATCATTTTGATCATTTTTGTGAATGATGGTTTAATTTTCACAAATGATTCTTCAACACTATAGACAAATAACATGAATTACACAAAGGAGGCATTCAAGATCCCACAAAATGATTTTGAAATGCATGTGGTATTGCACATCACTAGAATTGCTTAGGAAAATCTTAAAGATTGATGAAATGAAATACATTATTAAAAAATTAGACATAAGTTTAGGTATGAGGACTATCATGTTGTTACTATACTTGTAAACCTAAATAGTGGTTTCACTCAAATCAATAAGCGAGATGAGAAAGAACTTGAAAATTTTTGATACCAAGAAAATTTCAAGAACTTGAAATTTGTTGCCATTGGATCAAGGCCATATGCCATTAGAATTGCCACCATGCATAATGTTGAATAAAAAAAGGTACATTATCAAGATGTTTCAAAAATCATGAAATATTTCAAGGGAGTGTCAAATCTTGCCTTCACTTATGGTGAAAGCTCTCATGACAACGACCTACCTACATATAGTGACATCAACTATGTTAGATTAAACATTGATAACAAAACAATTTGATCATGTATCATCATTTTCCTAAATGGAGGTCCAATTGCATATTGAACTAGCCCACAACTTGGGCCAAGTTTAGTTGTACAAGGACAATGAATTGTGCATTAAACTAGTGCATAACCCCAAGTTCCATAGCAAGACCAAACATATGGTGTGGCATTTCACATCATTCATGAGCATTGAAACTATTGGGGACCTTCAACATTGTTTATGTACATCAAAACCAATTATAAAAAATTTGATATCCTAACCAAAGTATTGATGACATACAAGTTTCAACATATAGGAGTTTTTTTGGGCCTCATTAATCTTTGAATTTTAATTTAATTTAGTGAAGGATTATGTGTATTGAATGGTAGTTTTGGGTGTAAGTTGACATGCTTATAAGTAATATAATCACCCTTCTTGGTAGTAATCCTAATAACTACTTAGCTTCATAAGAGATCTACTACATCAAGGTACATAGGAGTTGAAAGAGACAAAAAAAAATTTCAAGTCCTTGCACCTTGTATGCTTTTGCAAATTGTTGGGCTAAGGCCTAATAGGGTAAAAGGAGAATCCGATGAACTTTATTGGATATGCCAATTTTTCTAAGTTTGACAAGTATTATTACATAATTCCCCAAATTAAACATGATTTTAAAAAAAAAATGAGTTGAATTTATTTTTAAAATATTGATTAATCTTTCAATTTTGAAAAAATTACACCAATACCATCAATATTCAATCAATGATGAACTTTTGAATTCTAGTATGCCTAGGGTTCCCACACCACATATGGAATTATTCTTTACAACCATTGTATGAGAATCATTCAAAATGTTGGGCATGTTATAAATATCAAAGGTCTATGGCATTTAAGGTTAAAAACATGGAAAGAAAAATCTCATGTGTTTTCATAATTCCATTTAATAACAATCCTTAAAATATCCATATTTTACAAAGTTCATTTACCTACATAAATGTTTTTTCCCCAAGACTTGTCTTTATTAAAAATATGTAGAAAGATCTATAATAGGGTGATATTGGGAAAAAAAATGAAAAAAAAAGTTAATTTCAATATCATTTAGTTGTTTTTATTGAAAGAACTATTTTTATGGGGTTCATTGGGCTAGACATACATTAAAAATACGGACTTATGATGGACTTTCCATTTTTGTAAATGATTCATCATAGTGTGCTTTTACCCAATACCTCAATCTTAAGATTTATTGTTGGTTGTAGAATTTGGAAAAGTTTAATGTTCTTGTTGTGTGTAAAATATGTGCATGCATTATTCCATTTTATGAATGATATTTTCTATTGTGAGCATCTATCATAAGTTCTTGTGCATACATGACAGAAAAATACCTAAGAAAATAATTCATAATTACATGACCAAGAAATGCATGGTTGTTTATGGTTTACCAAAACTCAAAGGCATTTATGGGCATGATAAAAAAATCTTTTTCAAGAAATGTCCTTTTGATTTCAACTTTTTTTCAAGCACAATTCATCTTTTATTAATTAGAATTTGAACATAATTGGTGTTGTAGGAGGTTTAAATGTAAGTGTTTCTATTTACAACATTGAACCCACAACATTTTCATATTGTATACATGGTCTTAGAACTTGGAAATTGCCTTGTGGTTTTGGCTAGCATTTTTTTGTGGAATGTTTTTGGGTACTTGTTAGGTAATTGAAGAAAACTCGGAAAAAAAAAAGACACAAGAGTTATTACCTTATCCAAATATTTAAGAATAGGGATGAAATAAATGGAATTGGATTGTTTATAAATATTTTATCATTGATGATATGATAGTGATATAATATATCATAGATCCACATAATGAAAGGATTCATCAAATGATCAATAGAGGATGTCAACTTACATCAATCAAAATGATATATTAGATCATGGGATGAGGGATTAGATAAAATAAATGAGTTTACACACTAAGGGAGTTATGAAAATAAATTTTGAGTTGAAAGCTATTCACCGATAAATTTAACTTGAATGATTTTCAACTTTTATAGCTACAACACATGTATATTAATGTTTATGACTTAAAGAAAGTAATATATGCAACATGATAGATATTGTCATTTAATAATATTAAATACACCATAACATATATTGTAAGATTTGAAAGAACTTGAATTCCTAATTATGGGGATTGGCAAGTTTGAAGTTTTTTAGCTATTTGTGTGGATTGTCTAATGGGTTCCAACTAAAGGTATTGCAAAATGTGGTGTATTGAGTATAGATTATGTAGACTAGGTCAAAATGATTTTGAATGTATTTGTGATGAAGGTGTTGTAATACATGATGCAACTTGTACCAAATTACATAATGTGATGTGCCCTTACATAAATGTTACTTAATTTAGGCATTAACAATTTTCACACTATATCCCCTTTCTAACCTTAGTAGATTGGGAATGGTTGGATGAATTTTAGGAGTGAAAAACATTGATTCCAAGTTTCATATATAGTTGAAATCTTGCCTACTCGTTTATTTCAACAATGGGAGAATCCTTCACATGTGGATCTTGCTTTAACCATTCCAGCATCAACAAATGATACTTTGGCACACATCATATGTTGCCAACATCGTTATTTTCATTGGATGCACATTTTAAAATTCAAGGATTGGGTTAAAAGCATTGCATAAGATGATGTTGGCAAGAAATCAAGACTTGTGAAAGCAAACAAAGAACCAAGAAATGGAACAAATGATCATGGTGTGCATCCAAATGGATGAAAATATTATTCTTCTTTTCATTCATGTTGAAATTATAAATGATTTTTATAATGCAAGCCGAAAACATTGAAAAATGATATATTATGTGTTGAAATTATGCATTTTGATATAAATTTTTTTTTGACACTTAGGTGTTGACTCCACTCAAAAACTATGTGTGCAATGCAAGTATTGTACATTCACATTGGGTTGCATTAGATTGCCATGCCTTCTATTCAATGTCATGCCACATTATGCAAGCGCCCACATGATGATCAATTAAACTATCACAAAAAGCTAGATAATTGACTAGGTATGTCACATAGGTTAGGTGAGTAGAAGGGGGCAATTAGGTATGTTAGGTGTGGGAAGTAGGTAATGGCAAGAAGTTATTTGAGATGAATAGTAATGTGCACATTGCACTCACAATATTAAATATGGAGGTAAAATCTCATGTTTTTATAAGCTTTTATAATTTTAAGTTTGTTAAGGTCATTGTGTTGTCCAAATGTGTGTATCTTAATGGTATGGTGCTGCTATGTAAAAAATACATTTATGTATAGAGAAATGTCCTGAGTGGACGACATTCTTTAATTTGAAGCCTTGAGGCATGAGGTGGTAGCCCATGGCCAACTGTTTAAAATGATAGAATGCCTAATACACATGGCATTCCTCTACATAAACAAAGGGGTACATCTTTTCATTTTCACCCTCATTTTGTGGGAAAGCATGCATTACATTGGAAAGAGTGCATTACATTCAAGGGAATGCAATATTCTTTATGTAACTTGCAGAAATCAACACTAGGAAATCAGGCCTGGTGCTTTTATGTTTGTGATTTGTCATTGTTTGGGTGTCAAAGTGTGCATGCAAATGCTTTTGTAATTTTGTTTCATTCTTTTGCAACTGTTGTTGTTGTTGTTGTTGACATGTAATGACTGTTGAGGGCACAGCCCACCACCCCTTCAGAAAGCCACCTCCATAACATTGCATCCTCCAACTTCTTCTTCGCCCACTTTTCTCATAGGTGGGTGATCCACCCCCAACTTACTTATTCTTGCCTTTGATGATTATTGAAAGCATTGGTTGGTTGATTGTTTGTTTGTTGTGTACTTTGTTGACCAATATCCATATGGAGTTTGGTGTTTAGGTCAATCAATGTATGAGACTTTTACATATGATAATGTACATGTGTGTGCATTGTGGAGTTTTGCAGGAATGTTGGTAAAAAAAAAGGTAGGGTCAGGAGTGTGCAATGTGATCCTAATTTGCATTTTGAATTTGCATTTTTTTTCGATCTGTTGTCCTTCTTATTCTATGATTTCAATTCAATTTGAATGGCAATTGATGGATCTTTCCTTTGCTGCATCCAGATTGAAATATGTTTGAAACCCACATCTTGGTTTCCATGAATTTTTTTTTCCCCCTCATGCATATGTATGCAGAGGCAACCACAAACACAGCCAAAAAAATTGCTTCTCTTCGTCTTTAAACAATATAGTTTCTGGGTTCATTAATTTGGCTTCATTCTCTCATGGGCAAAATCTCCATTCAGAGTGGTCTTACATAAACCCATTAGTTTTGTGCAATCAGACATGTGATAATGTGTAGTAAAGAACATCAAGAAGAATGTGATTTACCTTGTGCTAATTTTTTGCAGATTGAGAGAGAGAGACAGAGGGTGTAATTACTTTGAGACAGGCAATCCAATCGCAAAATGATGAAGGTCAAAGTAAGGTTTCTGTTCATGCCAAAGTCACTTTATTACTTTTAAAGCAATTCATCTTCTTCATTATAAAGTAGAATAATGGAATGAGGACATGTAAACATCCCGAAAAACCAATAGTTTGACATGTGACTGATGTAATGTCTTTTGTTTTTGCAATTATAAGATTGAACAAATGGGTGACATTCATTTAAACAGCAAAAGGACTTGTATGGAAACCTAAGATAATGGGTTTGTAGAGTTCACAAAAAGTTGATAGAGTGGAGGTCCTTGCCTTGTCCAAAAGTTTCCTTGTAGAAGTTGGTGAGTAGTTTCTGAACTCTTTGTGACCTTTGCACATGTATTGGTGTGCAAGTTCATTTTGTGTTCTCTTAATTGTTTACTCTGCGCAATTGGTCCTATGAGATGAAACTAATTACCTTAGTATAAGCTCTGATTATATTTGATGGGAAAACGCTATGACATAACCTAGCAAATCACATTTTTCATTTGATAATTGGGATTTGTAACAAATTGGCATCTAAACAACAAGACTTAATATGGAATCTATTCTGCAGGAAAGATACTGTACAGGAAAAACGTCTCATGGAAGGTTTGGAGGCAGTTTTGACTCACCAATAGTTGATGCGATTGTCAGTTGTGGAAACCCAATTCTCAATTCTAGTCTTGATGGCTTCATCAAAGTTGGAGGGGTAAATTGTTTTTCTTCCTGCTCATTAATTGAGGTTTGTATTGATTATCCAATTAGATGCAATGAACCAGGAACTGCCTACTTGCAAGGTATTGTGAGTCAGTATATTTTGATGAAAACACTCAAGCAAGGTGTTGTGAATCAGTAGATTTGAAGTGTTTGAGTTTTCCCATTGCTTCCAACATTCTTTTGTTGTAGAGAATGTAGTTTTACTGGTTTGTTTGAAAATTCACTTTTGGCATTTATATATGTGGAATTTTAGTTATAAGTAATATCAGTTTCATATTCATTATTTGTGCAGGTAGGTGTTGCTCATGCAGCTCTTCAAGATACTTTCACTATGGTAAAGACAGGTACTTAAAGATCTGAGTTGCCACAGAAATATCTGAGGTTTCCCTATGTGTAACTCATCTTCTTTGTCTTTGGGTTGATTTCAATAAATACCTAGCACTCAACATCCATTGCTCACTTGTCAATGAGTACCCAAGTTCTTCATGATAGCTTCTTTCTGACATAGTGATCTTGAAGCTCTGAATTTTTAGTGGGTTTGAGAGGTAGACATGAAATGCTGCTGACACCATTACTTTCGGGAAATGGGGCAGAGGGTGTGACAAAGCATGATCTTGAAAAAATGGTGAGTTTGAATAAGTAATCCCAACTTGTTTTTCAAAACTCACAACTGCTTTGAATGGATGCAATTGTCATATGTTTATTATATGTTTAATCATGATATTCTCTTTAATTATGAGGTGCTAATCTCTGTTTCCAGTATCGGGTCATAGCTTAAACGAATTGCTGATGGGAATGTTGTGCAGGTGAAACGTGCTGGTAGAGAAGGCTTCCAATGGGGTTGGCATCCGATCACTTCATTGTAGTCAGGACTTGCAATTGTGTACCATCTTGGCCACCCTTCATGGTTTCTACAATCAGCCATTTTGCAAAGGAAAAAAAATGTTATTACCTCAGATGTCGCAGCTTTTCTCTTTGCCATGTTACGAGTCTAGAAAGCTAAAAATTGTTGCTCATAATGTTGAAAGTGGGTGAAGGTTGGAAATTTTGGAAATGTGTTTGGGCTGGATCTTATCATCTTACCATGGCATTAATATAGTGATCTTTTGAAGTACCCCCACCTGGGGATACTGTGTCCCAGTTTTGCCAAAAACTGGAGACGAAATCAAAAGTCACAATGAAAAAATAATACACAGTGAAAAAAGAGGGGACCAAATTTGTTTTCTCACACAAATTGGTCCTCATAGGAGTTTCACCCCCAGTTTTGGATTTGCTTTACCTGCACTTTCACTGCTGCCCATATTCTTCATCAATTCAAGTCCTGTTGACAAAATCTTGCAATTCTTGTGAACTGATACCCAGTTTCATTGAACGGGACCCAGGTTTGCTCACTACTTTATGTCTACACTCAAATTGGGAATCAAACAGGGATTGCATGGTGAAACTAGGGCCCCCAAGACAGGGTGACTTTTAAGGATAACTCTAGATTACACTACAGCTTTCACTACCAAAATTTCTTTCCTTGTAATGCAGGTTTGGTAGCAGGAGTGTATGCTGGTATGGAGTATGGAATGGAACGTGTGCGAGGAAAGAATGATTGGGTAAATTGACAAGCCTAATACCTATTGTTTTCATTTCCTTGTTCCTCTACTAAGATGATCATAACACACTACTTACACCAGATTTGATTTTCTTTAGCTTTTTAGTCCCCCAAAAGCTGTGAAGATATATGAAAGGATTTGAAGATTACATGTTTTGGGAGGACTTCAGAAGATGTAAAGAACTGGTGTGTGCATGTGTGTATTTTTTCTTTTGTTGAGCTCCTCTGGTGCAACCTCAGGCAGAACACTTACCAGATCAACAGGACTTTATGATTTACATTAGCGTCCTGTTTTAAAACAGAAAATGGGAAAAAGAACTCAACAAGTTGCAAAATTTCACCACCAAAAAACAAAACACTTAAGATGGGAGAAAAATAAACAAGAGCATATGTTGGATATGGTAAATATGAATGTGCTACCCTTGTGAAGACTAGCCTAACATGAGAATCTATGTTTCTTTGATATAACAGAAAAATGCTGCCCTTGGAGGTGCATTAACTGGTGCCCTTGTTTCATTCACGGATGGAAATTTCACATGTGACAAGCTTGTCCAGCATACAATCACAGGTGGAGCCCTAGCCACTGCCTCTGAGTTCATCCGCAACATCACATAACTTGACAAGCTCATGTATAATGAAAGGTAAATTAGTTCAATGCAAACTTCGAAACAGACAATGCCAGTTTTCTTCATGTTTTTGCTTAGTGCATGTGAATTGGTTGCAATCAGTTCATTCACAAAGTTATTTAGGGTAGAGAGAGAGAGTGTGGGAGGAAGGGAGGTTGATGCAAGTCAAACACAGTCTTTTGATATCATTTGAAATATGTAACAATTTAGTCAAGTGGCATGTGCAACTATTGATGCAAAACTTGAAGATGGATTCTTTCATTCTTTTTTTTCAACAAGGAAACATTTGGCTAAGTGATCCTACTACTTCATGCTAGGGTTAGGTCTCACATTAAATAAGCCTTAAATGCTTTTAGCAATCTTTTTTGAAAAATATGTCATTGAGGTGCTAAAATCTCTGATAAATCCAAATTTCAAATGTTTTCCTTTTGGTGGTAGTGATGAAGGAGTTGTCTATTGGCATTTAAGATCAACTAGAGCAATGCAACATGGTCAAACCTTGCCTCTTAGTTATTACAAAGGAACCTACAACCATCTAGTTACCAAGCCCCTTTTAATGGCCAACTTGTACTTGATCCATTGTTTGCAATTCCCCCATTTAATGCTTATGATGTATCCAAGTACTTGGTGGTCATCTTGACTTGATGTTAACATATTTATGTAACTTGAGGTGTATAAATGTGTCCATATGTTTGAACTAGGTGCTTACATTCATACCTTAAATGAACATCATTGAAATTTAAAAAAAATTTAAATGAAATTTCTAATAATTTTTTTTGAAAAGAGAATTGAATTTTTGAATTTTTTTTGAATTTTTAATGTGTTGAACATGTCCCTAGCCTATAATATTGTACATTCAAGTTAAACCTTGGTTAAAAGGTGCCATCCTTGTGACATTCATCCTATTTCAACTGATAGAATGACATCCTTAATGACCAATGCTTAATTTGCATCTATGGATGGTTTATGTTGAATATCAATGAACAAACATTAATAATCAATTGTTAAACCCACAATTGCATTGTCAACGAATAAGCTAACCAATGATTGTAAATTCAAAATTACTTCCATCCATGCATGGTTTTAGCATAGTAGCTTCCTTTGTAGTTTCTTTTGTAGCTCTTGAACATAATAATGAGAGGTGTTTTGTTGGTCCCTTGCCCTTCGTAAATGCTTGTGTCTTGTTTGTAATTTTTTCGTTTGTAACTTTTTGTCTGTAATTCTTTCATTTGTTTGTGCCATGTTTTATAGCTTTTTCACTTGTAATGTTTATATCAATTTGTTGTAGTGTCATTGTCAACTTGTTTCTTTGTAGTGCCTTCATCAATTCATGGTAATGCTTGTTTATTCATTGCATTTGTTTATTTTTTCACAACAATGCTTTCATCAACTTGGTGTAGTGTTATTGTACACTTGTTTGCACATTTAAAGCCATCCTCAAATCATCACATCACATCTTCAAATTTTGCTTATAGGCTTAAATGTCTTTGTCAAGATTCTTTGTTATGTAGGCAACATGTTTGTTTGTGATACATTTTGTAGTTTCAACAATTTTTTTAATCTATTTTTTCATTTGCACAACATTTTATAATTGTCACATATCCTTTCATACATAATAATTTGATCATTGTTTTGTGTCAATTTCTTAAAGTTTGTTGTGTATCCTTGCTATTTGTTGGGTTTCCTTTTGTTCAATATCACATTTCATATTTGCATAAACCATGAGACCATTAAAATTTGTCTTTTTTGAGCAATTTTTTCTACTTGTGATCCAACTATAATTAAATATGTTGATTTTTGGTCAATTTCACACATAGTTTGCTTTAAAATCATTTGAATTGCAAGTTTTTCTTTTGAGTGAGGACACAAACACTACTAGATTTGTGTTCAAAATAATGACTAATGTGTTGGTTCGTCATATTGTATCTACAACTAATGTTTGGCACTTCTTTGCTAAATATTTATTTATTTCAAAAAATAAAGTTTGGTAGTTTCAATTTTAAATTTCCAAATTTTCAACAATTGAAAACCAAGCGTGCAAAATGCACCTTTTGTTTTGCATTTGTAATAGTAACCCAACATGGTTGGAATAATAAATAAAATTTGATTCTCAACAATTTTAACAAATATCAATAAAATTTTCATTTTTATAACTTTAGACCTTTTGCAAATTATTTTGTTCCAAACATCAATAATAAGTATGATAATTATAAAATATATATTTCTTATTTATTTATTTATTTTAAATTTTTTAATTAAGTGATTAGGTGAAGCAAGGTTGGCAACTTGGATTTCACAATTTTCTATTATCCAATATGACAATAAGTAATGAATGAAGCATTTTTGGGTCAGTAGGTTTTCCATGATGTAATTAATAAAAATGTTGAAACATAAAATGGAAAAGAAGGATGTGAAATACATGTGTGTTATGTCAATGAACATCAAGGTAGTTTATTCATTGTAGAAGTTAGCATATGCATCTAATTACTTGCAATGTAATGAGTTGTTCACTATTTGAAAAGCAATTATACTACACTAGATGTTGCACAAGTTTGTGCATGTGATGAACAATGTTTTCAAAAACTAAATTCAATGGGATAAATGAGATAATTTTTCACATGTGATGTAAGGGATTCAAGGACTTATTAAGTTTGTTACGAATCCAAAGGTAGTACAAGAAATTGTAGTGTTTTTAATGAAATAAAAATAAAAATAAACCCCTTGCCCCATGTTCAACTTGACCAAAATGCCATTTTTGGTCAAGTCAATTTGTTCTTGTTCATTTTGACTAGTGTTTTTGTGACCAAGGGTCATGGGATGTTTTAATTAGTCAAAATGACTATTTGTAAATTTGACCATTGTTGAATTAAGCTATCATTATCTATGGTTCAATTTAGGCCATGTGTCATCATTATGTTACATTTTCAAAGTTGATGTGACATCGTATGTTATTATAAAATAGGTAGGTAAATACATACTTACATTCTACTAATAATTATATGTCTATATGATGTAGACATACACTATAAACATCACCAGATATGAAATTTGTATCCATGATTTACTTGAGTTTGAAGTCAAGACCTCCTCAAGGCATGCTAATGTCTTTGCCATCAAGCTACACAACCTTTTTTTGGTAAAATATATGCAACTTAATATTTTATCTTCTTAACTATGAAACCTTTAAAAGGTCCCAAAATTGACACACCTTTTTTCTTTCAAAGTTGGTTAAAATGAAACAAATAAAAGCATAATGTTGAAGTTTATTCAAAGATCTATTCAATAAAATCAATGTATTTTATAAATGTTCAGATGAATTTTTAAAAGATATTTTTGAAAATCGTAAATAATTGACAAATTGAAGCATCATTGAACAATCTTCCCATTTCACAATTTAGTAATGGAAAGTGTGCAAAAATTGTTTTTTTGTGGGTTCATACTTTTTGCTCATGAATGTCATGCTCATTAAAACATGTATGATGTGTGTATAAATTGGGATGAAATATTTTCATGTATACATAAATGAAAATATTTCATCCCAATTATACATGCATCATATACATGACATTTGTGTGCAAAAAATATGAACCCATGAAAGAACAATTTTCACAAGACTTCCATTACAAAATTTTGGGATGGGAAGTTTGTGATATGATCATGTTAACTTATGATTCTTCCAATTCAAACTTGTTGAGTTTCAACAAATTCATTCATTGGGTGATTGAACAAAACAAGGTAGGTAGGTATGTCATAGGTGGGTAAGGTAGGTATGTAGGTAGGTAGGTAGGTTGTTGAAGTATGTGCATATAAGCTTGTTAAACATATAACATAACATGTGACAACATATAGACTAGCACGATCCAAATGTTTTCATGATAGTTCCACATGTGGCTATGTACTCACCACACATGAATTAATAACAATTCACTACAAGCATAACCTAACCTAACCTATGTCAACTAGGTAGTATAGGTTCAACTAATAGGTTATTTAGATATATTAGGTATAGTAAGGGTAGCCTTGGCTTAATTAGGCTTAGTCAATGTCAAAACAATATGGTTAATTTAATTAAACCCTAGCCATTTTAATAAAAATTAATTTGTTTATCCTTTTTTACTAGATTTGTGGATTGACACCTAGTCAAAAAGGTCACCTTAATCAAATACATTAGTTAAAATAATACATTTTGTTCGTGCCCCATGCTTCTAATCAAGGTCATTACTTTTGGTCAATACAAAATTTTGATCAAATTGAACCTTTAATATATATATATATATATATATAGTTGGGATTGTTGAACATGTTTTTATATAGTGGGGATTGTTGATGTTTTTCAAATTCATATTTAAAAGCTAAAAGTTTAAGCTTTTGTAAGAGTTTTTTTTTTTTTCGAATCAAAGGTGTATGGTGCAATTCCAAATGATTATTAACCACATGAAGTGGTTTGTTGATGTATTTGAGGGGATGCCTGGGTCTAGGAACAACACAATTTTTTTACATTTGTCCCCAATTTACTATAAGGTTGTAAAAGGTGATTTCTTCAATGAGTAAAATTTGCATGGAGGCATCAAACCATACATTATCAAGGAAAAGGGCTATCCCATGGTGCACTTTCACAAACAAATAAGAGGTCAACTTTTTGTTCTTAAAAAATTCTTCAACAAGCAATTGTGTTTATTAAAATTGTAGTTGAAAATAATTTTGAAAATTTTGAAGAAAACCTTTTGGAAATTGTTGATCAACTTGAATTTGCATATGTTTTTCCACCCAAACACAACGATTTGTTACTATATGTTACACAACATGATTTTGAATTGCAAAAAAAATGACATTGATGGAGTGATGCATCAACTAAAGGCAAAAAATGTGTTAGAAATAAGAGAAGGTGTGAGGAGAACCATACAACAAAAGATACAAGGTGATTTGGTGAGTGAGATTAATATTAAGTATGCATTGCAAAGGGGGGAAATATTTTTTCTGAATCAACACATTGCAATAAAATAATATCTAGGGAATCATAGACAACAATTGTAAGTGCCTTGCATGAATGTTTAAACTGTTGTTTTTTCAAGTCATAAACATATGTTATGAGCTCTATAATGCATGACAATTATACTTCAAATGTGATCAGAATGCATATTGAAATGGAAGCTCAAACATTTCTATCAATTCATTTCTTTTGAACATTATATTGTTCACATTCATTTAGTAACTACAAGTCATTACTTGATCTTTCCAAAGAATGTGGTAAGTCAATTGGTGGAAGCATTAGGGCTTGATCCTTTATGAACATATGACACATAGTTGTGTTCACATTTGACAACACATTGACCATCCTTTTGCTCATCTTGTGCACCTTTATATCTTTCAACTTGAAATAGTGCAATTATTCTTTGAACATATATGATCATGAACTTTAGACAACATTTTTCAATTTGAAACTAAATGATGTTTATTTTTGTCCATTGCATCCACAAGCATCTTGGTATCTATATTTATAAATTCAACAACTAAATAGAACACATTGTTATATATTTTAAAAACTTTATTATCTTGTCAATTGTAGGTGTTGTAAAATATCAACGAAATTAATGCTAAGAAGCAACTAGTTATTGCTTAGGAGAAGCTTTATCAAATTTTTGGATAAGTCCACCAAACCTACAATTCTTCTACCTTGAATGTTAACAACTTGATCTTGAAAGTATGGTATATTGGGTTAAAACACATTAATAGGAGCCAGAAAAAGGTGTCAAAAATCATTGAAAATTTCAAATTATAGAATATGTGCATTAATTTTGACATTTAAAAATTATGTTAATCATTGCAAGTTGTGTTGAATGATTAATATGAATGTTGAGGATTCAAATTAAAAATTTGTTAAATTTAATTTTGGGTTTTAATTATAGTAAAAGACTTTTGAACTTGAAAAAATGTTGTGTTATAAATAACCAATTTTGCAAAGGATTAAAAAATAAAATTTTTAATAAATAAATTTTAATGCTAAAAAATCTAGAAAATAATAAACAATATTCACATTGAAAAAATACTCACAATTGAAAAGTTATGAAATTTCGAAATGTATATTTCAAATTTCCAAATTTCCAAAATTCCAAAAGTCTTTTACCATATGTAAATGGGGTGTAATGTACATGACATATAAAATAAAGTTATAACTTATGACATAAGAAACTAAAATTTAAAATAGTTAACATATTTTAGTATGATTCAAAATTATAATAATTTTTCGAAACGAAATGTAAAATTTAGTAAAATCTTCACACTTTGAAAAAATCATATTTCTTTAACAATGGTGTGTCATATTCCATTTATTCAACAAAAGTTATATATTGGGGCAATTATATGTATTTTTAATTAAAATGTTGCAAAACCTTTTATTCAAAAATATCTTCATACAAAAATGAAATTAAAAAATATATATATATTCACATCCCTTTTATAAAATAGTCATGTTAATTCCTATTAATGTGTTTTGACCCCATTATCTTGTGGTTGTAGGTTTTTTCTTTCCATCTTATGTTTCTTGTGCAAGTTTATAAACTTCAACTCCTTTTACATTTGCATCCTTAATATGTAAAAGACATTCATAGCCTTTTTCCCTTGGAATGCCTCGATCAAGTTGTAATATTTTTTGGTATATCAACAAAATAAATAAAACATCTTTTTTGTTCTAAAAAACAAACACAAAAAACAAGTGTGATTTCTAATACCTTTATGATAATTTGGATTTTTTTTTTACAATTAGAATTGACTAAGTTCCATTTATGTTTACACATGGTGTCATTTCATTATTACAAAAGTGGGGTGCAATTTACTAGCCTAAATCACTATGGGACCTTAAAATTGAAATAAATTCATTGCATTTTACTGATTTCACCTTGGTGAAAGTTATTTCACTATGATATCATTATGCAGACATCATGTTTCATTACTAGTTAACATAATTCATTATTATAATTTACTATATTAAATAGGTTTTTTTAATAATATTATATCTATGTTATTTTATGATATACCTTATATTATTTTAGTTATTTTAACTTATATTTTATGTTATTACAGGCTATTATAAAATTTGTACCTTAAACTATTATACGTTATTCTACCTTAAGGTATCTTAATTAATTTATTATAAGCTTTTAAGTTATTTTAAATTAAATTTTTCAACTAACTTCAGGCTATACCTTAAGTTATTTTATTTAAAATTAATATATGTTATTTCAAGTTATATTTTAAATTATTCAAGGTCATCCTACTTTATGTTATTATAAATTATTTTATCCTAAGTATTATAATTTGAAATAATCTAAAATAAAATATAGTGACCTAAGGTAAAATAATTTAGAATATAAAATAACTTCCTATGAAAAATAATTTAAAATGCCCTATAATATAATAACATCAATAGCCTATGATATTATAACATAAAATATTCAACAATAATTTATAATACAATAATCACTAATAATTATAAGATAATATATAATAAGCAACAATAATTTATAATACAATAACCACTAATAACAATTAATAAAATAACCATCAATAACCACTAATAAAATAACCACTAATCGCTTACAAAGGAATAACCGCAAATAGCCATTAATATAATAGCCACCAATAATTACTAATATCCACAATAAAATATTCACCAATATATATAAATAAAAAAAACACCAATAATCATTAATATAATAACCATTAATAACCACCAATATCCAATAACAAAATATCCATCAATAGCCATTAATATAATAACCACCAATAACCACTAATACCCACAATAGAATATTCACCAATAGCCATAAATATAAAAACCACCAATAACCATTAATATAATAATCATTAATACCATAACCATTAATAAAATAGTCACCAATAGCCATTAATAAAATAGTCATCAATATTCATTAATAGAATAGTTAACAATAGTCATTAATAGAATAATCAACAATAGTCAT
>Ga0209208_10003431_pt1 | contig 22683 bp, 11 predicted proteins | sample S1TSphfallax_3_FD_187694 | JGI IMG/M metagenome (GOLD analysis project Ga0209208, IMG submission 187694) | Host-associated microbial communities from peat moss isolated from Minnesota, USA - S1T2_Fd - Sphagnum fallax MG (SPAdes) (version 2) | ecosystem: Host-associated > Plants > Peat moss >...
AGGAGTGAAGAGATTGATGAGGGGGGGAAAAAAAAACAAAACATAAAAGGATTTGGAAATGCTTTGGATAAGGCTGAAACAACAACAACAACAACAACGGAAGCTCTGATTTATCTCTGAAGATAAAAGAAAGAGCACGCTATGATAAAGTACCAATTTTCAACCCCGAAATCTGCAGATTACTGTGTTGAAATCTTGGGAGTATGAGTCGGATGTAAGAGGGGAGAGTAACATTTTTCTTGGTTGAAAGAAACCACTTCGTCTTTGATTTCACAACTCGAGATGATCATCCAGAGATGATGATGATGTCTGAACAGACGCCAGAAGTTAGAGTTTAAGGGTATCGGTGACTTCAGTTCATATCCATAGAGCCCAGTTAGGGTTTCTTCAGATCCCCTTTGTTGTGTGGACATGGGTTCTGATTTTGATCCATATGTGGTTTGGATCACTACAGTAACAATGCCTGCAATCTGGAGTCAATTGGACAAAGAATGATGATCTGTGAATGGGATCAACTACTGGGTCACTTGTGCTGATGTTGATGAAGCTCCACAATCAAAAAATGAATGGAAGCAGCAGCAGCACATTTTGGATGTGTGGATTCAAGACCCCCTTTTGCAGATTGCTGTGGTCTCTCCTCATCCTCTGTTGGTAAGGTAAAAGACACAAACTCAGGTGTTGTCAGTCAGTATGTCAGCACTCTAGAAATCAAATTTCAGCAAGTGGGAGAGGGACTAAAATCTTTGATATATGCTCAGGGCTGGGGTTCAGAAAGTCACTCTGTGAAATGAGGAAGGTGAAGCTGAGGAAGTGACTGTAATCTCATCTGGAGAAGTGTATTGGTTCCAGATGGAGATAGAGATCTTTGAGACATCTCCAGTCAGTTGGTCAGGGTCAATGAAGCACAGAAGCTCAATGTGGAATGGATATAAGACCACTGTAATGGCAGTGTCAGCTTGGATTGACCAAAAAGAGATGGAGTTAATGAAAGCACATTCTTCTCTGGCCTGTTTCAGCAATGGGTGACTCAATCTCTGGGTTCATGCAGTAGGAACAAGTTGAGGTGCCATCACTGTCTGTTCAATCTCCGCACTATGGTCACAGCTATTTTATTTGGGGCATTAATGATGGCACTTCGATTTGGAAGTAAGAAGAGAGCTGCACAACTCCAGGATTGTGCTACTTTTTTCTCTCACAGCAGCACTGCTGTTCTCAGAATCATGAGCCCTGGATTTTACCCTGGATATCGCCATTGGATTCATGTTAAAACCATTTATTCAGGAAAATCTGCAACTGGACTGAGAGGTGCCAGATCCAACCTGGCACCTAGTTTGTTATCGGTGCAATTGTCAAGAATACTAGATCAAAGATCCTCTTTGAACTTCAAGCTTTGGACATCAACCCTGGTAGTACATTATGGTACAGGCAGTGATGTGGTCACAAAGAAAAAAAGGGCACCCCCACATTTGTATGGTGCAGGATGGGAGCAAGGATGGGAAGATGTTCGTATTTCTGTGTGGTGGGATTTTGAGAATTGCCATATTCCAGTGGGGTTTGAAGTACACAAGGTGGGCTACAACATAGTTTCAGGGCTGCGGACAAGCGGCTTCAAGGGTCCAGTTTCAATTGCTGCATATGGTGATATACTGCAAATATCACGGAGTGCACAAGAGGCTCTCACCTCCACTGGCATCCGCCTCTGCCATGTTCCTTGTGGTAGGGGACTATGCACTCTGTCCCTCTCTCTGTTTTATGAAGCTTAACCTTGAAACCTATGGTTCATCATGTAACAAATACAATTGGGAAAAGCTTATATATCTGATATCTGGGAGACAGCTCAGTGGTCAGACCTCCCAGAAATTCTATATTGACGTTAAAGACAGGATCTTGTCCAGCTACAAGAATCCTATATTGGAACCATTGTCATCAACCTAGCTAGAATGGGGGTTCATGGAGTAAAAAAGTCAGTATACAGTATGGGAACCTTGAGGCTTCTGAATCCGAACATTGAAGGGATGCACAATTGACATGCTTGATGTAGGCACTGGATCTTTCTACTTCTCAGAATTTTCCTTGTTATCCTGAGATTTCTATCTTGTTTTCTGTGTTTTGCACTCACACAAGACCACATGCCACATGCAGGAGGGAAAGATTCCACAGACAGAGCACTCTTGGTGGATCTCATACTGTGGACAGTTGAACATCCCCCACCTGCACACTTGTTTCTTATATCTGGAGACCGAGATTTTTCAGACATGCTCCACAGACTCCGGATGAAGAACTACAATATTCTGCTGGCGTGCCCATCTGGGGGTGTTGTGTCTCCTGCATTACTGGGAGCTGCTACTCATGTGTGGCGCTGGAATAGCCTTGTGAGAGGAGAAGGTCTGCAGGGTGCTTTTTCTTCTTTAGATCCAAAACCACCAGACATGACACCACCTCAAAACAATGGTGTACCTAGATCAGCACCACCAGACATGGTGCCACCTCAAAACAATGGTGTACCTAGATCAGCAGTCCCTCCTATTTCACCTCCAGCCTCTCCAGCCCAAGAAGAGTCCTCTTCTTCTGCAATGCACTCAAAAGCTTGTGAACTGGACACAGCTGGCAAAACTGAGCAAAACAGATCTGTACGTGGGGTGCCAAAGTACGTGCTGCAGAAGCTTGAAAGGCTGTTTGACTCACATCCCAATGGCATTCTGCTTCATGATCTGCAAAATCACCTGATCCAACAGGGCATAAAATTTCAGAGGGATTTTTATGGGCATGGCCAGATTGTTCCATTCCTCCTTGCAATCCCAGAGGTTGTCAAAGTGGAGGGCCCTGTGAAGGATAAGAGGTCTTGGACCTATTTGCTCACTCCTACACAACGGAAAACATCATCAAGACCTGACAGCAACACATCTGCAGATAAAGCTGATGGTAGTGTTGGCCAGCCACCAAGTCCTTTGCCTCAGGCTGATGTTTCTCATGAGAATCTTTTGTCAGCTGACAGGACTCAAATAGTGTCTGTAGAGGGATCTGGAACAGCACCTCCTGCACAGCAACCTGGAAGTCCTCCATCTTCTTCTGAGAATGACATGGGATTGTCACCTTCACTACCCATGTCATCGTCTTCTGCTGGGAAATCAGAAGAGGAAAGTGGGACATCAAAAGATATTCACAATGTGAAACCAAAAGATTCTGCATCCCCCCAGGTGCATCCACAAAGTTTGGAACTGAAGCCCATGCCCTCAGCCCCTCAGGAAGAACAAACACATCCCATGGAGGGCTTAGGTTCATCACCAACACCTGCAGTGCTTGTTGATGATGTCAGTCAAGCACACAAATCCTCTTTTTGGGCTTCCTTCATTCAAGCAGTTCGGGGTTGGGTTCGAAGAAGGGAAGTCTCTGTTGAGCGAGGTAGATTCCATTCTACTGAAGTACCTGTCAAAACATTTGAAGCTCATTGTCTCAGTTTAGCCAGAGGCTATTAGACATGTGTTGGAATGTGTTATGGGTTTTGGATTATTTGCTATATGCTTTCCTTTTATATGTGCAGGTCAGTTGAGGATGAGAATCAGCAAAAGCGATGCCATTAGAGCTGGGACAGATGCTGTAGTCCCAGAGGCTCCCATGACAACTTTTAGGCCACCATCACATTCATCATCAGCCAGTAAGAGTCTGGGTGGGAATGATGACACTGGGCATGGGTGTATTGGAAAGGTAGGTGAGGCTGAAGAGGCTAAGTCCAAGGAAAATGACAGACAGGCACTTGTAGGCAGAGGGAATGAAGGTCAGGCTGAAGAGCTAAGGTGTAAGGAAAAACTGAGTGAAGAGTCGAATCAGAATGTCGCCATCCCTGCTGCTGCTGAAGAGTCTAAAGGACCTACTAGTGAGAAGCTGGGTGCTGATGCCAATGATGGTGATGCAAGTGTGTCTGTGAGTAAGCCAGAACAACAAGATCCTTTGGAGGTCAGAAAAGCGTATTGGAAAGCACTGCTCTTTAGAATGGGAAGGATACAGACAACAGTGTTGTCCTCAAATCTGCCAGACATGTCTGAGCGTAAAAACTTGCATGTTAACGAGGAGGAACTTTGTGAGCAGACATGGAATGAGCTTCTTTCTCAGTCTGAGAAGGCCATACCACTGACTGAAGAATCAAATCCACTACTGCCACAGTCAGACACCAAACGCACCTGGAATGATTTTTTCTTTGGACCTAAAAAGAGCAAGATTCATTTGCTGCCAAGTGTGATGAATGAACCAGTAGTAGTAACAACAACAAAATCTGCCATAGAGATTGAGAAGCGGCTTGTACATCAGATTGAAAGGAATGACACAACTTTGTCTCATGATCCACCCACAGATATGATGCCCTCTCTTTCTCAACAGATAAATCTAGCAGACTTCCCTACTTCAAGTACTGAACTGACAAGCATGTCAAAGGTTTTGGTAAATGAGACTGAAATGCCACAGTCACAGAAAAAGGATCCACAATCAGATGGGAAGATGACAGGTTCATCAGGATCAAGCTCTGCTGAAGAAAAGTCACAGTTGCAGAAAAAGGATTCACAAGCAGATGTGAAGATGACAGGTTCATTAGGATCAAGCTCTACTGTGGTGGCACCTCCACCACTGGCTGAAGGTCTTCTGACATCTCCATCTGCCTCCATTGTTGCCGAGCAGGGTTACCCCAGTTTCCAACAGTTTCAAGCATGGCTTGGAGGTAATTGCTTCTCTTGTTTGGCAAAGGACAATTCTGCAAACATAATAGGTCCAATGCTCCTTAAGGGATTTCTGGTCAAGGCACCAATTTCAGCATTGGGTAGTTTGTTTTTCTGCTTCTGTTTAATGTAGTCAGTAGCTTATCATGCCTGAAATGGAAAAGACCTGTCTCTCGTGAGCAGTGTTGCGATGTAACAAGTTAAGGTTCTTCTTACTTACAATAATGTATGAACAGGTTTTTTGGAGCGATCTATTGCACACAATCCAACTGTGCAGAGACGTGGGATGGACATCTCTGACATAAAACCAGCGTTTGAAAAGGAATTTGGGATGAAACTTGACCCTCGGGCTTATGGCTTCTTAAAAGTGAAAGAACTGGTTGTTGCAATCCCTGACATTGCAGAAGTTGTCTGTCCTAGACATGAACAGGTGTTTCTGTTTCCAGTTAAAAGCTCTGCAATCAGAGGCAGGGCAAAGAAGTCGCATCGGGACTTGAAGAATGACTGTGAGCAGCTTCTGCGGAAGCTGTTGTTGGAGAATCCTCAAGGCATTCCAGCCAGTAAACTGAAGCCAGCATTTGCAAGCCATTATGATTATGTGCTAGATCATCGCAGCGAAGGATACCCAAGACTCTCTGACTTGTTGCGACTGATGCCAGATGTTGTCATGATCACACAGAGTGCCACAGGGGTTCAGCTTCTTGCTGCTTCAAACCAGCTCCGTGCTGATTACTCCATCCAAACAGGAAGTTCCTTTGAACCTATGACAGAAGGACCTAAAAATACTACCTCTGAAGGACTTACAGATGAACGCGAGGAATCATCTTGTCTCCAAGAAGACCTTCCACCCCAAGCTTTGGATGACCAAAGTTGTTCCACCATACCCTCAGAACTTGAAGCACCTGGCTTAGCTCCCTTCAACCCAGGATCTCAATCTTCAAGCATTTGGGAGACACCCTTGAGCTCAAAGGAGTCACCTTTGACCCAAGACCAACCATACAATAGATTGCAAGAGCCAGCTAGCTCCTGTCTGCTAGAGGAAACAATCACCAGAGATGAAGATGAAGGTTCCAGTGGTGCCCAGCATTCTTTGGTCTGCAAAGTTGAAACTACAATAGCAGTCAATGCACCTGATGACCTGTCACCTCCTCATGTGAAACCTTTACCTGAGAAGTCTGTGTTATTGATGACAGTGTCAAGTCCTTCAGAAGAGGTTGATGTTGAGAGATTGAGTGAAGAAACCAATGTGGCAGAAGATTTTCAATGGGACTCAGCAGAGTCAGTGATGGTGACCCATCCAGAGCATTTTGCAGGTGGAGCTCTTGCCTACTGTCCTGGTTATTGAAAAATGCTTCTTGTTGCATGTGAATGATATGGGTTGTATCTGGACAAGAGTCTGATTGGTCTGGGTCTGTTTCTGCAGCACTACCTGAGGCAGCAGGAGAAGCAACGGATGAAAAACCAGTAGAGATTGAAGATTCTTTGACACAATCAGAAACTTTAACTTCAGGTGCTGTGAAATTGGATGGAGCTTGTCCAAATACCACTGGTGGAGTCATTGCTGAGAAAGAAGAAACCTCTGTATGGAATTCTAGTTCCAATGCCAGTGAAATTGAAGCAGATACTCCATCATCTTTGCAAGCAACTGAAAGTTCAGACAGGAGCAGCTTTTTGGAAGAAGAGCATTGCAGTACCGGTGAGGTAGCAAATGCTGTTGATGGAGACAATGGCATCTCTGGTGGTTCACAACCACTTTGTGGTGGGGATGCTCATGGTAGTTTTACTACCCATGCAGGTGATAACAGTTTTGTCAACATTGACAATAGAAAGAATGATGTTAGTGGGAAGGATGCTTGTTACAATTCAAGTGAGGAACCTATGCCACCAGCCAAATCCTTGGCCATGACCAGGGAGGCGAGCAATACAAGTGAGTCAAATTTTGAACACAGTGGTAGTGGAAGTTTGGAGAAAGTAGACACAGATGTGATGGCTCCAGCTAGTACAAGTGGTCAAGAGGCTCAGGCTCAACAAGAAGACCAGGCCGGTGATGTTTCCTCTGCACCTCCAATAGCAGCACCTAAGCCTGTAAGAAAAAGCCTGTGGCAACGCCTGTTTGAGTGAAGGGCCCCACATTTGTTTTGTAGCATTTCAGTTTCTTGTTTTGCCACTTGATAATGAAATTTGATTCTCTGATTCATAATGACATCACCTCATGTACTTGGCATGAAGGTCAGATTCCAAAGGCTTCAATGTAAAGGCCATTATCATCAAGTGGCATGAACCCCCTTGTGCACCAATGTCTTCAGCACTGAAATCATGATTGTTGCTGTCAACGCACATTGTTCTATGTTTTCAATTCAGTCTTGCAAGGATGATGTCTTCAGGATTTCATGAGGTACCCAATGATCTGATAGTATTCTCAAAAAGCTTCTCAATTTGTGGTTTGGGTATTCTGACAAGTACCAGACCTGTGATTCATGTTCTGTCTTAAGTAATTCTCAAGAGGGTGAGTTGGAAAAAACCAGACCCTGTTGAAATTGCCAATAATATATCCCTGCTCTTGTTGAACATACAGTGCAATGCACTCCTAACTGTACATTCCATATTTTATTGAGACTTTGTATTTTTATACTTGATTGTTGAAATTCTTGAAGTATACATACAAAGTGGGATTGCTGGACCCTTTTTTCCCAAATAATCAAATTTTGTGACAAAATCTGCCCATCATTAGTGAGAGGAATGGGAAGTTCTGAGCATGGAAGTTGTCTAGCAAGCTTAAGCTTCCCAACAGAATTGAAATTCAAAGTTCTTGAGATCCCAAACTGGAAAAGCTAGCATCTGGAACAATTTTCTTCAGCATTCAACAGGAGGTAAAATGTATACAATGCTCCTAAAAATCGAGGAATCTAATCTTATTGGATACATATGCACTAACTACTAGGTATGATGATGCTCAAACAAAGCCTGCAACCCACTAAGTCAAAAGTTATGAGGAGCTTTAAGATCTCCACAAATTCTGGAGCAACTGAGAAGCCAGTGATTTGTGTGGAGGCAATCCTAGGACTTGCTGAATGTGAAATGCAAAAGCCATAGAAATTAGGTTTACATTAGAGCAATACCCAAAAGCTTAAAACTTGGGTCACTAACTTACCTTCTCCTATCACATTGATGATTTTATGGTTTCTCTAAGGGAGAATGTCTTCTTCCCACCAATTTGGTTTCCCAAGTGCTTTCTTGTTGCCTTTGAAAAGCTTCCAATTACACATGCATCACATTGGTTCAACATGTGAATTTTGTCTTATGATCTCTTTCATGGGGGAGATTTGCCTTTTGTGGGTGGTGGGTTTGAAAGTTTCCAAATTTTTCTGAAGCTCTAGGTTTGCATGGCATCAACACCCAAGCTTGTTGTTGCCTTGTGCCTCTAGATTTGGGTTTTGCTGTTGTGGGATTTGGTGTTGTGTTTCTATTCCTCTTTCTTTGCAATTTTTATTATTATCGAGTATTTGTAATTGTTGTTATAATTACTCTTTTTTTAGGCTTAGGATTGTTGTCTAATTTTTTTGTTTCCTTGCACAAGTTCTTGCTCAGTTCAAGTCCTTTTGTGGGTTCTATGTTCCTTCCAATTTTTGTGGTTTGAACTTTGAATATCACTTTCATGTACAATTGCCATTCTTTCTTCATGTTCCTATTGAATGATAGAATTTTCTCATTGGATCCATCACATTGTTGTTCCTTCCTATTGAATGTGAGAGTTGTGATAGGTGGAAGAAACATTCCATTTTTGTGTACATACCATGGTGGGATCAGATCATGAAGTGGAATGCATAAGGGATGTGAATAGGTTGGCAGAGGAAGCACTTGCTAATGCATGGAAGAGGGATTTTTCAGGGTTGTTTTTTGCATCTATCCTTGTATTGTGGTTTGGTTTCTTGTTAATAAGTATCATATTTGGGCACATAGAACTATGGCCGATTATTTGGGGACTTGTGCTTTTTAATATTTGCAACAAGGTGTTCAACTTGTTTGTGACATCATCATGTTCCTCGTTGTTCCAAGGACTTGCCCATGAATCTCGTCATGACTTGTCCAACATTGCCATCTCTCTCATGCATTCAACTATTATCTCCTTCGCAGGTAAGGTACGTGTGTATTCTTTCTTTCTATTTTCATATCCAACTCTCTTTTTCCCCTAGAGGTAAAAACTTTGAGACAAATTTCACATATAATGCACATTCCAAACTAGTGAACTATTGGGGAAAAAAAGTCCATGCTCTTTTAGCCATTGGCATTTGTAGTAGTAACAACATTCATGAGTTTGAAGGAGAAGTGCAAGAAAAACTCACAAGTTAAACCTACAACAATTAGGTCATCATAATTGTAAGGATGAAAGCATTTGCATGACTTTAAATTGTACATATACATGTAACAACAAAGTGTATTGATTGTGGGGATTTGGAAACAATAGTGGTGACATTGATAGCAAGGGAGGCGCAAGTGTTTGGGTTGGAAAAAATGTCATTGCATGAAGTTTTGTATAGCAAACCTTGGCCTGGAGCACACATCACTGTGGGAATTTCATGTGGTTATTTTGCTTATGATCAATGGGACATGTTGCGAAAACATCTTTACAACCCTAGGTCACCATCACGTTTCATCCACCATGTTATCCTCCTCATTTACTTCACTTTAGCTATTTACTACAACAACTGCATCAACTATGTGACCCTTACCCTTGTTTGTGAGGTATGCAATATGACATTTTTCTTTCCATTAAAAGGTGTAATGTAATTGTCCTATATCATTACATTTTTCCTTAAGTGATAACACAAAATCAATATACAATGTACATTGTTATAACCAATGGCCACCTTGAAGTGGTTGTGGATTGAAAACCTTTGCATGCCTATTATAGATTTATTATATTACCTTGTTGCAATCATTGGTGTACAATTGATGGGCAACTAAATGATACCTTTTTTTCCATGGCAGGTACACAATGTAATCTTGCAATTGCGAAAAGTTCGTAAATTGTTGTCAACAAAACAAACTAGGCATTCATGGGGAAATTCAATGATGTGGTTTTTGAATTGGATTACTTATTTAACCACCAGGTTAGCTTTCCACTTTTGCATCACAATGAAGCTCTTCCATGATGCTTCCAAGTTCCCACAAGGGTTTGAGTGGTCATTGATATTCATGGGCATGTTAAGTTTCAATGTCTTCAACTTGAACTTGGGTAAAAACCTTTGGAAAATCTATAGGAAGGAAAGATTTTGTGTCCGAATTCAACAATAATTTGCATTTTCCATTGCTTCACATTATTGTTTATCTATCACTTTACAAACCATAATTACTTTTTGTGGATTTTATGTTTGAGTTCTAACAACAAAAACTAAAGGTTGCTTGAAAGACTAGTTGTTATACTTTGACACATTACAAACCCATCCTTCAATGGAATCTTCATTAGTTCATCGCAACCACTTTCAAAATGATGTAAAAATAAATCATTGGGCAAATGAAGAAGATTTCCAATGGAAATTGTTATGAGGACATTGAAATTTAAGTTCATATGCCCAAGGTCGATGTTTTATCATGTGAACATTCATTGATATTTGCACATTGATGACTGATTGCATCACAAAACATTGTATACAACACATACAACTATTAAACTCCATGGTTGCATAAGACAAGTTGCACATGAGTAATAATTGTATACAACAATATGTATGCGGATAATATATACTATATGAATTTATATTTTATAAGATTTACATTATTCTACAAGGGTTGCCCATGGTGACACATCTTCATTTGTGAAGTTCAATTATATGGGGACATGTGACATTTAAACATTATTTCAATATTCATGATTATTAATAAATTAATAATATCTTGGCCATCTAATAAAATGTGAATTGGATTTTGATATGTGTCCATTTGTGAAGGTCAATTATGTGGTGACATGTGGTAATTTTAAAAGCCCATTGATTATTTATTTATAATTAATTAGGTAGGTAGGTCATACGTAAGTATGTAGGCAGGTCCTAGGTAGGTAGGGAGGTAGGTAGATAAATTTAAAATAATCTTATTTTGTTTTTGGGTTTAGCTTTTAAGGTTGAACTTATTTCATTGGCCCATCCCAAATGGCATTTGGTACTTGGTTTGTGGACAAGTCAAATGCATTTATTTGTATAATGTGCACAATTGGAATTCATGGCAAAAAATATGGGATAAAAAATTCAGTTACAAGTGCAACTAATATAATTGCAACCTACACGCATATAACCATATTAACCTCATTTACCTACTAGTTAAATTAATTATATTATAAGTATTAAAACTTAATAGATAATATTAATATAATATTAATATTTATAATTATAATAACATTTCAATAGTTATTATTTATAATAATGAATGATAAAAAAAATTTATTATTTTATTTTAATTAATAGATAAATTAGTTTAGTAACTAACTTAGGCTAAGGTCTTTATAGGCAAACTTATGTAGCCAATTAGCCATAAATATATTACCATAATTAAAATTATAGCTAAAATAAAAAATTATAATTATTGAAGAACACTAAAATTTATTATTATATAATAAATATTACAATTAATTATAATATTTATAAATAAATAATAATTGAAGAATTAAAATGATTTATTATTTAAAATAATAATAATAATAATAATAAATATTGAATAATAATAGTCGAGTCATTAGTAAGTAATAATATTAGTAATTATAAGTATAATTATAATATTTCAAAAATCATTATATGTGATTAATTATAATGATAATAATATAATAAATGTTTTTGGGCTAAAATAATTTTTATTAAATTAATCACATGGCTAAATTAATTTTGACTAAATAAGTTTTGGCTAAATTAACCATGACCAAACTAATTACAAGATTAAATTAATTATGGATAAGATTTTTTTTTTAAATTAAGAATTTAAATGAATTTTTTAAAATTGATTTTGGGTCAATTAACCATGGTTAAATTAATTACAAGGTTATATTATTAATTAATTTAGCCAGTTAATTTAATCATGTTAGTTTAGCCAAAGTTAGCTTAACCTCATAATTAGTTAGCCAAAAGTAATTTAGCCATGGTTAGTTTAACCTCATAGTTAGTTTAGCCTTATAATTGATTTAGTCAAAAATAGTTTACCCATGGTTAGTTTATCCAAAGTTAGTTTAGCTTTATAGTTAGTTTTGTCATGGTTAGTTTAGCCAAATTTAGTCTCGTAATTAGTTTAATTAAAATTAATTTAGCTATTGTTAATTTAATCTCATAATTAGTTTAACCAAAAGTAGTTTAGCCATGGTTAGTTTAGTCAAAGTTAATTTAATCTCATAGTTAGTTTTGCAATTATTAGTTTTGTCATAATTAGTTTAACCAAAGTTGGTTTAATCGCATAGTTAGTTTAGCCAAAATTAATTTAATCATGACTAGTTTAACCTTGATTGATGTGAGTTTAGCTTAGGTTTAGCTAATGTTTTGCTTTGGGTAACATTAGTTAACCTGAGTTTAGCCTGAGTACTAAAGTTATAAATCTGCTATACATAGCCTAGGTAAATATATCTAGTATATTAATGTAGGTTTATGTTAATTTAGGTCATGATTTTTATGACATGTGTCCATTTTGTACATTACTAGTTGCATGTTAGTTGCACACAAAATCAATGTAGTTGCAAATGACAATATTTCTACTAATGATTATAGGTGATAAGATATTTTATACTACATCCTTGTGGAATGCAAATTGAAACATGAACTTCATCCACTAATTGTAAATTATGAATGTTCATGAATGAATCTTTAGAGTCTTTTGCATGATCATATCAACATGACTATGTTTAGGGTGATAGAAACAAAGGTGTATTCATACATGAATCCATGTAATCATATTTACATTTTTAAAATTTAATTAAAAATATAATTGCATTTTATGTTACCTCATTTACTTTGTACATAACAATTTGTATTTCTTGACATAAAACTTTTTGCTATTATGCATTATGAGTGATGATCTACTAATCAATTGATGCAAAAAGAGTTTTTTTTGGAAATTAAGTTACATGTTTGAATGAAAATATTTAATGACATTGCATGCAACTTAAATTGATTTGAAATTGAATTTGATCAAATTTAGATTTAATTAAATTTAGATTCAATTTAGGAAAAATGAGATGCAAATTGGTGGATAAGGTATTGAAAATTTGCTTGTGAATATGGTGTTGGAAAAAAAAAAACTCAAAAAATATATAGACCTGAAAAAACACTTTTCCATGCCTCTTTACTTGGGAATGAGCTAAATAAATTGCATTTTGAAATTGTCCAAGTGATGACTTATGATTTATTGAACCTAAAATTTGTTGTACCTAAACCAACTTTAATGAATCCATTAAATTGTAGCTGCATGTAAGTGAAATAAATTGAGATGTGCAATAATGTAGTTAAAAAAAAAAAGAATATCAAGGTCATTTAAGTTTAAAGTTAAAGGGCTAGTTTTAAAATACAAGTTGTTTTATATTTAGGCATGTTTGATATTTGCCTATTTTTATACATATTATCCAACCTATTTCTAGTGTCAAGGTGTGTTCCAACCTTAAGGTATGGTTCAATATTTCATCCTTTCACTTGTTTAATTAATTTAGATGTTTGAAAAAATAAAATAAGTGAGATGTCTACAAATGAATGCATAGTCCAATGCTTTTTAAGCATTGGCCCAACATTTAGCCATTTAAAAAAATCTTTCATGTTTGTTTAATTGATTCAAATAGTTGAACAAGTAAAATAGGTGAAGACCACGGTGTAATTGAAATTTAAAACATGATCACTTACAAAAATCAACCTTTTAAGGCAATTCCATACTTTTGGCAATATGATTTTATTGGAAGAATTAGATCTTGTAATTTGGGAATCATTAGTTGTGGATTCCCAATTAAAGAAGCTAATGAATATTATTAAATTTAAATCCTAAGCATTGTGATACCTTAATGGATTCATCATTGCGGGTTCAAATAATCAATTTAATCGATCAAATGAATTTTGGCATAAAATACATAAATATTTGCAAAGATTTTAAACTTGTATTTCAAAAAAACATATTTTTGACATGAATGAGAATGTCAATATTGTTTCATCCATTTTGATACATAACATCCATGTGTTAGGTTTTTTTAATTTGTATTTGCATTTGCCTTTTATGTTATTTGATTCTTGTTTGCCACATTGCATTTCATGTATAATAAGCATTATTGCATTATGACATGTCGAGGATTTGAGTTTGACGATGAGTGATAACTTTTAAGCATGGATTTTAGGTGAAACGTGTTTTTTGAAACAATCTTGTTAAATTTGAACATTTACAAAAATGATATTCACCAAACATTTGCAATATCTTATTCTCCACCAAAGTCAAGGTTATAATATGAGAAAAACAAACGAATGAGGGAGGGGTGGGTTGTGAGTGTTTTTTTTTTCTATTTTGAGTCACGAGTGATTTTTTTTGTGTCATGACACACTTTTGTTTTGATTTAGTTTGCAAGGTGATTGTGAGGGTCCAAAAGTAGTTCTATTCTACTTTTATAATTAGTATAAAAGGAATAATTATTTATTTTTATTTAAAAAATAAATATATTTTTAAAAATTGAAACTATATATATATATATATATATATATATATATTCTATTTTCTACTATAATATTGTGATATGACTAGTGAAATTATGCATAGTGTATAGCCTATGATAATAATGAGTATGATTTTCAACATATCAACTTCATATTTTCAAAAAAATTAATTTCATTATTTTGAGGATTATATAATGACTAAACTGACCTTCGGGTATGGTAGTTTGCAAAAAAAAAACCCCCTCAAGGTTCTTCTTTTCCTTTTAAATTTTATCAACCTTTTTCATGAATTCATCGCTTTCCTATCATGTCGTTTTGTTGGGCTCGCCTACTAAGGCAAGGATATTGTGTTTATACCATAGTACCTTGGGCCATTTCAACACATGTCCATTTGAATAATTAATTAATTTTGAAAAATTCATTTCAACAAATGAAACTTTCCTAAATATTCACTATTATCTTTCACAATATTTTTTGATTTTATGAAGAAATAAAATTTGAAAATTTCATCATTTCTGAAAATAATATAATTTAGTGTGAAATTGGCCAAGGTACTAGGGAATTCATTATAGAGTATAGTAGTAACTTAAGGAATTTTGGCCCCTAGGTAATATAATAGGTTTTTTTTAAAATTTTAATATGAGGATTTTTGAAAGATGATATTTTTGGGTTGTGTTGAAACTTGAGATTAGTTATTATAGAGTTTTAATATATCTTGAAGGATTTTGGTTTCTTTTAGAGGATTTTTTTTTTGGAAGATTAATATATATTTTGCATGGTGAAATATTTGAGTTTCCATAATTCTTTTTTTTGGCCTTAAGATAGTTTTTAATGCAAATGGCAAGGCCACACACCCCTTGTTGTTCTTTGTTTGCTCCTTTTTTGTGTTTTTTTGGGTGATAAACCAATGAGAGAGGTCTATCACCGAAAGATTTTTTTTCCCGTCATGCTTCTACCCCCAAACTCATTGATATGAATCACACTACAAATCCCACTACTTGTTTTCCCCAATGTGCTCCCATCAAGTTTCCAATGAGTTCTCAAACATGGTCTTCAAGTTCCCAATGTGCTCCCATCAAGTTTCCAATGAGTGCTCAAACATGTTCCTCAAGTTTCCAATGAGTTCTCAAACATGTTCCTCAAGTTCCCAATGTGTTCCCCAACATGGTCCCAATAACACCTCACTTTATCCCATATTCTTTGCCTGAAGTTCTACTCTTGCAACTTATGGTGAGGTGCCCAAAAAGAGGAGACTCCAATTAAATCTATTTTGGGACCGTCCAAAGGTTGATTAAATATTTTGTGACGGGGCCAATCATTGATGCCCATCACAAAAGGCAAAAAAAAATCAAACATTTGGGGGTCCCCACGACTAATGAATATGAGTAAACACTATTTTAAAAATGCTCCTACTTACTCAATGCCAGATTTTTTTTAGTTTTTAATTTATTAATTTATTAATTTATTTTTTCAATTTTGTAATGTAGCTGAAGTGGCGATCATTCATAAGATGATTTAGCAAGATTAGATAATTTAAAAAAAAGAAAAAAAGAAAGAAATCTAACATCATTCTATATTTCCAACTACCTTAGTGGAAAACTTAGGATAAAATTTGGCAAAATTTTATATTTTTTAGAGATTTCTTTTCAAAATTTGGTGACTTAAAAACCCACACCAATGTTACATTTTTGCCACTTTGACAATAAAATAAAATAAAATAAAATAAAAAATAAAATAAAATAGCCATTTTGACAAAATTTGTCTAAACCATAAACCCTAAACCTTGCAAATGTCACATTGTCCACATTGATGTTGCATGCATATAAAGGAGCAATTTGACAAAAACATCATACTTATGTATTTAAGCTACCTTGACAAGTGCCACCATGGCATGCATGACATATGACCTAACCCAAAAGGACCTAACCCTAAACCCTAACCCTAAACCCTAACCCCCACTCAGTTTGCCAACTAAGCATAGTTGAATGGTTCTTCAGCTGTCCCATGATGACGTGTCACAAAAAGAGTGACACGTGGGTCCCACCAGGATGTCACAAAGTAGGCAAAATGATTTGATGCTTCATTTATTTCCAGAATTTATCCTAATTAAATTATTAGGTATCTCATTTGATTTAATTTAATTTAATTTTAATTTCATTCCATTCTTGTGCAATTTTGGTTTTGCTGTAAAATAACATAAGTTGTTAATAATAGAAGTTGTGCACATATATTATTATTAAAGGTAAAATGTCATCCCAAACTTGTAGTTATAATTTAAAAAATTTCTAAATAAATAATTAGTTGATTATTTTGTAAATAATAAATAATAAACTTTTCCCTTTGTGTATACATATTGATTACACCTTTTGTTAATTAAACATAATTGATTGATTGATTGATTAATTGATTGATTGATGGCTTTTGATTTGTAAGGCCCAATGAAGTTGGCTCTCTTCACCCAAGAGAGAGGGCTTTGAAAAATGGTGCCCTTTTAATTTGTTGAGTAAGATAATTGGGCCCTTTTCACCTTATAGAACCAAAAGCTAAATGCCTAGTTTTTATTAATTGATTAATTAATTAATTAATTAATTAAATAATTAAATGCCTAGTTTATCATCTAAAAAACATGAGTGAATGGTTGTTCAAAAACCCAAGGCCAACTAAGTGGGCTCTTTTAACCCTATAAAAAGGTGACACATAGTTTTGTCATCCAAAAAGTTGATTGAATTATTCATCACCACATAACTTGGTACAATTTCCTTTAAAAAATAGAGGACATAAATATAATAAACATAAATGATAAGAGTGTAACAAAAAAAATTAAAATTAAAAAAAAATGGAATGAATAAATAAATAAATAAATTTTCATGGTGCCAAAATGTCACTTTGTTTTGTCAAGAAAATTGCATTGAGGCACAACCCTATTTTAGTACCCTATTTAAAAAAAAAAATTCATTATCATGACTCTTGTCATTCACTTATTGGCCACTTACTGCCACTCATGATGAATTTCATCCCTCTCCCCTCCCTTCCCCCAAAAAAAAAAGATATCCTCATCTATCCAACTCCCTCCCCTCCACCAAATGGGGAGGGGTTGTGTCAGGTAAAGATTCATCCAAAACAGGACAACAAAGTGATGATGAGGATGAGGATGAGGAAGAAAGGAGCACAGATGATGGATGAAGTCTAAATGACTGGACCCCACAAAGAAAAGAAAAGAAAAGGGGGAAAAAAAAAACACATGAGGTGGACCAACCTGATATTGCCACATATGGATGAATTTCATCCATCATCCAAACCCAGATGGGTTTTCAGCAAGCTGGTTGGTGTTTTGTGTGTGTGTGTGTGTGTTTTTGTGGGTATTTTTATGTGTGTTTTTGATGTTGTTGTTGTTGGAAGTTTTGCTGTTGCATGCTTTCACATGATTGCTGTCCTTGGTGGGTTGTTGAGCTCCCCATTGCTTTCTTCTTCTTCTTTGCAAACCCATTTTCCTTTTCCATCTGTTTTCTGAGCAAAAATCTTCTCTTGACTCACTTGCCAAGACTGCCAAGTTTGTGTCTTTTTCTGTTGTGTTTGAGAGAGAGAGAGAGAGAGAGATTGGGATCCAGAAGGAGGAAAGAGATAGACAGAGACAGAAACACATAGATTGCCATTTGGAGGGAAGAAGAAAAGAGGAAGCGGAAGAAGAAGAAGAAGAAGAAGAAGAAGAGAATTGGATTGTGTTTTGGTAGGGGAGAGGGGCGTTGGTTTTTTTGCTTTGGATTTTTGGTTGGGATCTTTTGCATTCTCTAGAGCATTTTAGCTTTTAGATCAGTTAGTTGCATTGGGTGTCCAGATTTTGGAGTTTTTTTTTCCTGCAGCAGCGCCTTCATCCCTCCTCCTTGGTCCAATTTTGGAGCTTCTTGGAGCATTGACCATTTAGTTAATCCCTCCTCCCCCCCATCCCATTTGTTTTTTTCCCCCCTTTTGCAAATCTTTTTTCTCCTGAATCTCTTTTCTCATCTTGGTGGGTTTTGGGGAATTTCAGAGCTAAGTCCTTTGTAGACTTTCTCCTGAATCTCTTTTTGTTGCATCTTGGTGGGTTTTGGGGAATTTCAGAGCTAAGTCCTTTGTAGACTTTCTCCTGAATCTCTTTTTGTTGCATCTTGGTGGATTTTGGAGAATTTCAGAACACAGTCCCTTTGAACCTTTCTTTGGTGCAGAACTTTACCAGTATGATATGTCTGTAGCAGTTCTTGCAACCCATTCTTGGTTTGTCCTCTCAGCATCTTGGTTCAGGTTCCAGGTCTTGTTGTTGAGCATGAGATCCAGTGTATCTGTTTCTCTCTTTTGTGGGTTGTTCTCAAAAGTCCCACCTTACCAGGCTCACTGGGGAGCTTGCAGCCTTTCCTTCTAAGGATCTGGGCACACACTGATCCATTTCTTTTTTTTTCTTGTGGTAACTCCCAACTTTTCTTTTGGGTATTTCATGCAAACATTCGCAGACCAGCCGGTGGTAGTCTCCCCACACCATGGCTGGATCAGGGCAGGGCTTGTCTCCAGCTCCAAGTTTCCGGGTAAGGAAGAGGATCATCATGGGTGCAAGGGGCTGGTTCATTGGAGTGGCAGCTGCTTTGCTGCTGTTTGTGATGACAGGGTATCACATGGTCATCTGCAGATTCCCTGGCACACACAAATTGGAAGCTGACAATTTCTCAAGATTGCTGGTGCCATCATCATCATCATCATCAGCTGCAAAACCCCAAGTGGTAACTTCTGCCCAAATTGCTGCTACCCAAAAACTTGGATCTGTGGCAGCGATGGTGTCCAATTTCCAGGTCAAGAATGCAAGGATGCAATTCTGTGACCAGCAGCAGCAGGATTGCAATGTCTCCAATCTGGTTTATTATAATACAGTTCCACATCATCAGCAACCACTGGCACGAGCTGTGATGGGAAACAAGCTTGCAGAAAAATTCAAGGAAAGAGCAAGAAGAAGCCCACAAGTCAGGGTTCAGGAATTGGAGGACCCCAATTTGGTGAGCAAGAAATTTGGGATGGTGATCAAGGTACTGGCATTCAACAGATTGGAGTCTTTGATCAGGTGTCTTACATCCTTGGCCAATGCAGACTATGGTGGTGACACCGTGAAGCTCCATATTCTTGTTGACCATTTTAGGTTTGAAAGCTCTGAATCAGATCCCTCTACAGAAGAAGAAGAAGAAGAAGATGATTCAACACCTGAAGAAGGTGGTGGTGCTGGTGCAGGCAAAAGACGCAAACTTTTGTCTCATGAGTCTCATGGACTCAGGCCTGTCAGTGTAGGAGGAGCTCCCTTGCAGCAAGGGAAGGAGCCACCACTTGATTCCGTGAGGAGGACTAAGAATTTTTGGAGCACTAGAAGGGACCAGAAGCAAGACCTTCTGGTGAAGACCAGCACAAAGGGTGTTGTAGCTAGTGATGGAGACATGGAAATGGGTGCATATGGAAATGCAAAGAACAAGGAAGAAGATGAAATAGTGGATCGTAGTGGGACAGAACATGGATGGATGCAGGAAGAAAATGCTGACAAAGTTGGTGGAGATCATCTGCATATGGGTCCCATCCTCTCCCCCATGTCAGCGATAGATGAGGCCGCCAAGAGGAAGAATTTCACAGAAGGAACAATGGTGGAAGGTACTAATCTTGCAGGAGCACTAGATTCTCCAAAGTTGCCTTTGAAAGAGTCGAAAGATTCTTCTTCCAGAGATGACAAGGAGGATGATTCAATGGACAATGCAGATGTCTTGTTCCCACCAGAGCTTGAATCCAAGACTTCTGTCGACGCTGACTTGAAGGAAGCACATGAGATTCTGATGTATGTAGATGGGTTCAAATGGCAACATGGTCCAAAGGAGGTTCATTACCGAAGCAAGAAATTGGGGCTACAAGGACAGTGGATAGAAGCATGGTGGCCGTCGAATGATGATGAGTTTGCCTTCATTGTTGAGGATGATGTGGAGCTTTCTCGGCTCTTTTACCGCTACCTTCGAGGTGTAGTATCCACCTACTATTACAAACCTCAGAATTATGATCCATCAATATATGGAGTCTCTCTCCAGTGTCCACAGCTGGTTCCCGGCAAGGGTGGGTTGCCCCTTGTAGTCAATGCAACTGGAAATCTGTTTCTGTATCAGATGGTCGGGACATGGGGTCAGTTGCTTTTTCCAAGGCCATGGAAGGAGTTCCGCATTTGGTATGATAAATGCAAAAGCAAGGATATGAGACCGTTTCTGGGAGGGATGGTTACAAATACATGGAACAACACGCAACTGGGAGAGCAGATGTGGACTCCCTGGTTTGTGAAGTTTGTACATTCACGAGGCTACTTCAACCTCTACACAAAGCTGCAGAGTGACCAGGCACTTAGCATCTTGCACAGGGACCATGGTGGTGATGGTGGTAGTGGTGGTCATGTGAACGCCAGCATTAAATCTGCTGCTGCTGAGCCAAACTTGAAGCTGATCTCTGTCGATGAGGCGATCAACATCAGCCTGTGGGAGATGGAACCATTGAAGCTGATAAAATGGTATGATTATTGTTTCAGGGAAGTCAAAGTTGGGAGGATTGCAAACACAGTGGCAGAGCTTTCTGGGATTCTTCGCCTGGTTGAGGTGAACAAGACTGTCCTCATAGTGAATGCAGTTCACGTGCAAGGGTGGGTTGTGCAGAATTGGCTGTGTCAGATGCAGAGTTTAGGTTTAAGAAATTTTGTTCTTCTTGGGGATGATAGACCATTTGTAAGGGATCTGGCGAGGCGAGGACATGCAGTGGTGATTCTTTCTGCTGCACTTTCGACAGAGTTACTAGGTCAGGAGATTTTGGGAATTGATATCATCAGAGAGGATGACTTGAGACAGGATTTGATCACCATGCAAGTGGTGGATGCTGTGCTCCATTTGGGTTACAGAGTGTGGTTCACAAGGGCAGATGCAATATGGGTGCACAATTTACTGAGTTTGTTTGGCAATAAAATGGAACAATTGAAAGTGGATGTTGCTGGAATAGAGCTCACAAGAGATCATCATAGATTCCATCGAAGCCTTTTGTACATTTCAAACTCCAATGCTACAGTACACCTTTGGGGCAAGCTGGTGAATGACTTCCTAGAGGCAGCCAAATCAGATGCTCCTGATCCTGATCTTGGACAATTGCGGATTATGCAAGGGGAGTCGGCTTTGTGGTGGAAGTTCCTGATTATGAGTCTCAAGTCACAGGCAGATTTTGGATACAGAGATCTGAGTACAATGCTAGTGCAGCCAGATCTGATGATTATAGGGCTTGATGACTTGCCACCTAACAGACGTGTAGCTATGAACACATCAGTGACCAATACCCACATTGTGTTGCTTGATGGATTTGCAAGGAGGAAACCATCGGATGTAATCCAGAGACTAAATGCAGCAGGTCTTTGGTTAATTGACAAAGAGCTGTCTTGCAAACACATTCACTGCCAGCCAAAGCTCCAATGAAAAGCTAAGTGAGGCTGCATTCCAGAGACTTTTGGCTTTCATGATTCACTGGAAAACACATAGTATTCTCTCTAGACCTTAAAACACTTAAAATGGGGACCAAGCAGCCGATTCATTGACTATCCTTTGATGGGGAAAAAAAAAACCAGGTTAGGAAAAAGCAAACTCTTTGGCTTGGTCCCTATACAATTTGACACACTCTCAAAAGGTTTTAGCAGTAACCCATCACCACCATCTAACATATTTTAGACGGTTTTCAGGCTCACATAGATGAGGATGCTGAAAGTCAAAATGGGTTCTCCATTTTTACATTTGAAAAGCAACATTAGGAATTGTACAAAAGGAATCAAATTCAAGATGTGAGTGGGTGTTCTAGGTTTCACTCTCAAAGAGTAAAGATTTTTACTTTAGTAGCTCATGGCAATTGTAGTAGAGTTGTGGAATTTGGGTGTATCTTCTAGATTGGAAGTTGAAATGTAGCGACTTTTTCTTGATCACCAATGTAGTACAAAAGATTTGAGAGAAGAAGAAGAAGAAGGATGATTGTAGCCATTGCAATTTGATTCATTTGTTGGTGGGATTGTTACTAATTATTGCAGAGCTCATTTTTCAGTATGCTGATACAAACTTGTGGATGTCAAGACTAGTTCCAATGCATTTGCCCTAATTGTATTCAAGTGTTTTGTGTTTCTAAGATATTTGAGGGAAACATTCATTGACATGGCATTTTAATTTGTTGAATTGGTGGTTCAACAAATGCATTGGTGAATCAACTCGCATCTCCATTAAAGTTTTTGTCAAAAATAATGATAACAGCTAGAATTGAAGGAATAT
>Ga0209208_10003432_pt1 | contig 22680 bp, 29 predicted proteins | sample S1TSphfallax_3_FD_187694 | JGI IMG/M metagenome (GOLD analysis project Ga0209208, IMG submission 187694) | Host-associated microbial communities from peat moss isolated from Minnesota, USA - S1T2_Fd - Sphagnum fallax MG (SPAdes) (version 2) | ecosystem: Host-associated > Plants > Peat moss >...
GGGGGGGGGGGGGGGGGGGGTTTAGGGTTTTGGTACTTTTTAGGGAGGTTTGGTTCAGTAGTGGGCAGTTATCAAAAACAGGAACAGACCACAGACCCCCGGAGTCAGTTGGGCGGCTCTTAGGATCCAGAAGGACGGTTCTCAGAAAAAATCAAAGAAAATCGGTTCCAGGCAGGGAATCGTAACCGCGGCTCTCAGAGACAGGGAAAGATCAGGAACCGCCGGTTCTTATTAACGCTCTGTCCCTTCATAAACCGTCGTCGGGGTTTTCGCAACATTGCTCGCGAGTTCACGAGAACCGGCGGAGGATCTCCGGTTCTGACGAGAGCGTGAGCCAACCGAGACCGGCTGGTCCCTGACGCCGACCCATTCAACCAGAGTGGGAACCGCCGGTCGCCATGAGATCCTGAAAGAAGCGAGACCGGCGGGTTTCTGAGTCTGACACGGAGAGAACCGGCGAGATCTCTGAGCCGGACCCATCCGACCAGAGTTGGAACCCCCCGGTTCTTTTTAAATCTCGAAATAACCGCTACTACGCTGGGTTTGGGTTGACAGAAGGAAAAAAGACAGGCGTGATGTTATGCCGGGCGACTCTGTGCTTTCCACCCGGCGAAACAGGGGGTATCGTCTCTCTCTCTCTGTGTTCTGTCTCTTGCGTTCTTTGGGGGGGCGATGGCTGTTACACTCTCTCGTGTGCGCGTCGTCTTCGTCGTGGTCACAACGACAAACCTCAACGTCGTCTCGTCGCCAATCGCCACGCCTTTCTCCTCGTCTTCTTCGCAAACCAAAGCTCCCACCAATGTATCCGAGTCCACGACCTTCCAGTGAGGCTTTCCAATCCAAAAATTTCCCCTTGATGAGCCGTTTTCTGATGACCTAGAGTTCGTTCCCGGATCCCCGTACTGCAAAGAAAATTCCATTGCACCTCCGTCTTCGATTCCACGCCCGTCTCACCCACCGTCGCCGCCAAATATCCTGGTAATAATTCGACCTTTTACAGCGTGTTGCATTCTGCTTTCCATGCGATTTCCGATTCCGACTCATCCTTGTTATTGCAACGGTTATTTTCTTCTTCGGTGTTTCTCGAGATTGTTTCCGCTATTGAAAACCAAACAAAGATGGTGTCCTTAAAGGTTTTCTTCAATTTTTTTCTTAATCATATTGTTCCTTTTCTTCCTACGGTAGATCGCTGTTCTGTTTTGCAAACAGAGTAAGTAATGATGATGCGTGTTATTGCCTCACGACAATCAATCGGGTTCTTCGCTATGGCTGTTCAGTAATGATTCTGAGCTTTGTACGTTTCCTTTTGTCCAGAGCTTAGAGGAGGAGGAGGTGAGCATTTTGTAGCGAACTGACCTCTGCTGGCCGGCCCGCCTTCCCTTTGAACGGGGCGGTTAGTTGAGCACTACGGAGCTTTGGCGAGAAAGAAAGAACAAACATATCTGCAACTGTTTCGTAACAGGTAGTCATTGTTAGGTTCTTTCCATCCCATTCCTTATGCCAGATCTCGCTCCCGCTGCTTCTTTACTACACCAGCTTCCTTCCTTTATCTGCGCCTAGTTTCTGCATAGCTTCCGCACACGGACCGCACCATAGAATCACCGTCCAATAACATGTCTATCATGATAGGACTATTGTCGTATGTATGCGTGTGTCTGTTTTGCTGCAACATTGTACTTCTCTCTCTGTCTGCTCAGAACTGCTCCTCTCTGGCTCCTAAGTAATTCTGCCCTGTAAAATCAAGTGATTTTTTGTCTTGCTGCCTCTAGTTGTTGTCTTTTTCTTCTTCTTGCTTATTAGTCACTGCTTGCAATGAGTGAGTTTGCCACTATTCTCTGACCCTAGATTCTCCTTGTCATTGAATGCAGCAATTGCACGCAAAATTGGTCAGTCCCACTTCATGATTAGGAGATACCACCTGCCCACCATCAATAAGTCTTTTGTATTCTTGAACTCATGAAGCAATACCAATGCAGTGGCTGAGAGCTTGAACGCATTGGCTTAAATGCAGCTAATTATCACAGAACCGGATATGTGCAAGGCATGCAACAAGCTACCATTTTCATGTATAGCATTGTAGAAACACTGGAGCTGTGACTTTGTGGAATGCTATGGGTTTCATGGGTCCATTGAACACAAACACTGTTTGATGATAATTCTCTATAGGGAGATGCCCAGGGCTTTACATACCAAAGATTTCATAAATGCTGGGGGTTCTTGTATACATTGGTCCTTGTGAAGCAGTAAAGCAGGTGGATGATTGGTTCAGCATCTTGCAGAAGTAGTGAAGGCTTTGTGGCTTTGTGACCCATTTAGTGTTCTGGTTGGTTGCCTGGATGAGTACCATGCATGACTCCAGGGGGAGTTCTACAAGGGGATCAGAGAACAGTTCCTCCCCTGTTCGCTCTTCTTTTGAGGGGGGCAATGGAAATGGTCTTGCTTCAGTGTATTCCTCATACTCAGGAAGTCCCTCTATTCATTACCCAGACAGGAGCATACCTGATTATGTCAAGCTCCCAGGTCAGTCTGATGACAGCTTCACCGATTATAGCACTGGAACAGACAGGAATGCATCAACATTTGGCAGTCTAGGTTCTGCAGCAAGACTGAGTGAAACCCACATGGCTTCCAGAAGGGCAGAAGAAGCAGGTTTGTGCATTTTTAGCTTATTTTACATGGTTATGAATTGCAGTAGGTTAAGCTGTTCTTGCCTCTAACACAAAGCTGCCCTTGTTTGCCAAGTATTTGCCTAGGATGGAAACCCTTCATTTTTCTGAGTTTCAAGAATCTCCTGCAAAAACAACAAGCTTCTGATTTAGCTAGAGGATGAGTGAGACTTAACAATCAGTGTGCCTTGAGATGCTCAGCAAACAGGAGGTGTCAAGCAGCATCATGGTTGCAGGAGATGATTGGCCCTTTATCGCTTCCAAGACAACCCTCTGAAGAAGAACTCAGACTCTGCCTTAGAAATGGACTTGTGCTCTGCAATGTAATCAACAAAGTCCACCCTGGAGCAGTACCGAAGGTTTGATTCCATCTCCAAGGTTGAAAGCCTTTCATCCTTCTCATGGACCTGTGCCCCATATTCAATGTGGGAATGGGAACCCAGCTGATGTGAAACCTTTAGGACTGTAGAATTCTGAGGAGTGATTTATTTGAGATCAACCTCTGGTTATTGGTTTTTCTTGAGTGGTATCAAGCACACTTGTTGAAGAGAATGACATGTATGGTGGGAAACTCTTCTTGAGACAACTCTCATAATAAGTTGGTTAATGCTTTTTCTTCAGGATACAACCCTTGGTTGACAATTAGTAGGTTTAATATGCAAAAATGTACTATGGAAGGGAAGGAAGACAATCACAGATGCAGCCTCCACCCTCTTCTGTTAAATTCCAGTTGAATAGCCTGTTAGGTTTTGGTGAGGTTGAGTTTGTCTTTGGTGAGTATGAGGCCTCATTCTTGTTTATTCAATATGAACAGGTGGTAGAGAATCCAATATCAAGTCATGATGGAGCTCAGTTTGCTTACCAGCATTTTGAGAACGTCAGAAACTTTCTGGTCGCAGTGGAGGATATGGGATTACCTGCTTTTGAAGCTTCAGACTTAGAACAGGTACAGTGTTGCAGAACCTCAAAAGTGTTGAAAGGGTGTTGGGAGATTTTTCCATTTTCTGGGAATCCCTTTGCAATTAAGGGTTGCAGTAGAGGGGAGGTGAGGTAAATAAGAATGAAACTATTGTGGCAGTTTCTTGAACAGCTGAGACCTCAGACCAGAAATTCAGCATAAGAACCTTTTTCAATTCAGTTGTGTCATTCATAATTGTGGTTATCAAGTAGACTGCTTAAACTGAGGGGTGGAGCTTAGCATGAGACATGAGTTCTAAAGAGCTCTCCTGGGCCACATGGTAAATAGTGAGGGTTGGTATATTATGCCATCTGGACATATGTGGCAATTTTTGGTCATAAAACTACATTTTTGATTAATTGCAGTGTCTGTGGCCATTAGCCCGAGGCAAGCACACACTTATGGATACTGTCTTTGAGTCCAGACACTGCTTGAAGTATAAATTGGCTGGCAAGGGTGAGATGTGTGGCTTGAGTGCAGGAGGCCAGTTCATAAATAGCTGTTGCTTTGTGGGAATCTGATTATGTGCTTTTGTGATAGAGGTGATTACAAAGGCTCCTTTACAAGGTTATTCCTTTGTGCAGGGAGTGTGACATAGAGCAATGGTCCTATTGACTACATTGTTTTTGGTGGTACAATGTCAACAGGGGTCATTGTCCCCAAGCTCTTCTGCAAAAGTAGTTGCCTGCATATTGGCGTTAAGGTCGTACCAAGAATGGAAGCAGGGAGGAGCATTGGGGTTCTGGAGGTTGAAGTCCCCTAACCTCCCAACAGTATATGGAACTAGCCCTTCCAAAACTTCAACACGTGGTATCAAGGCCCCAAGAAAGTGGTTTCCTACAGACCAAGATTATGCTGACAACATGGAGTTGTTTTCACCATCTGCTCAGTCAACCAACTCAATGAGCTTTGACAAGGACAGTAGAGCTTCATTTGAAGGGATGCTGGAGAGTGTGCGCTTGGGTCTCAATGGAAGTCTGGATGGAGATTCTGAGGATTTACCATTCAACACAAATGCCTCAGGTTGTTACAATTGATGTGATATTGGTCTTGACACCTAACATACATCACCACTTTTGTGGCTGAAGCTTTCTTTGCATCTTTCCCCAAGGGATCAGAAACAGGGATGACCTCCTTGTCTCTCATCTGAGGAAACAGAAAGAACTTAACCAATTTAGTTCCTTTGCTCTTGTATTTGAGAGTCTCCTTGCAGATTAGGACCACTTGCTAGGTGCATATTCCTGCACCTTAATCATCATCACAAGATCTGTCCACATCTATTGGAATGTCCATGAATCAGTGCAGTGAATAGTGTTTTTACCTCCTTCACAATGATCAATTCCTGATGAGTTTGCAATCCATGTCAGATATGCATGCACCTCAGCTTGTGCTTGTAGCCGGGTATGCAATGGTTGCTAGTTGTCGATGGCTTACAACTCATTCCGTAACTTGCAGCTTCCCCTTCCCCCTGGCTCCAGCACATCGGGAACAAGTTCCGAGAGGTTTTGCAAGTCAAGGGGAGGGATATGCAAGATCTGCCCATTGCTGCAGATGGTCATGGAAGAGCTTTAGCAATGGATGTAAGCATAATGGATTATCCCATTGCAGCAATGAACTGTTGAAGAATCTTTTGCAGGAGAGTACATATAGTGGATTTTCTTTAATTAGTGTTCATGCTTGCAGTGACTAGAGATGAGGCTTGAAGCATTGTCACTGTTGCATTACTGTGAGATTTTGAGCCTAGATGCATGGTGTAATGACTTTCAAATGTTGTTTCATGCAGAATGCTCCTTCCCAGTCACTCTTGAGCCTTGTGAATGCCATTCTTGGTGGCAAACCTATGGAGGAAGTGCCAATGGTGAGTCCAAAAGTTCCTAGGCTTTTAACATTTTTCTCTGTCCTTGTGATCCTGTCCAAGATGTTCAGTTTTACACCAAGATTGGGGTTGCCACAAAAATATGTTTCATGCAAGAGTCTTGGAATTATTATGTTTTGTTTCTTTTTTTCCTTGGTCATGCATTGTAAGCTCAGGTTGCTCCGTTTTTGACAGAGAACTCATCAGCCATTGTGATTTTCATTATATACACAGAAGAAGAGGACTAGTTAGGGCTTTGGATCCATTGACATGCTTGAGATAGGTGGCTGCCTTGTTTCAATGGGACTTAGACAGGAGCACTGCTTGTAGTGGATAAGGTTGACGTGAGTTCGTGGACTTTGTTTAGATATCCAAATTTTCGTTAGAAACAAGAATTAGCAAAGTTGAAAGCTAAAACTTCAGTGTTTCTCTTCTCTGTGCAGTTAGTGGAATTCATGCTACGGAAAGTGATGGAAGAGTTTGAGCGCCATCTTCTTGCACAAAGGCGACAAGTTGTAAAAGTAGGGGCTATGTGACTCCTGTGCTTCTGTCTTGATGCTGCCACCCCATGCAAATGGATTCTGTGAGATTCACCATGCTCACATTGCACGATTTTCTGGCTTGGTTCATGTTGCAGATGAAAAGTGCCTTGAAGGACTTACTAATGCAGGCTGAGGAACGTGCCTCACAGAATATGGTGCTTGAAGCATTGGCAGCTGGTTCACAGGAGGAAGTTAAGGTAGATCGCTGGGACTCTATGCTCTCCCTTTTGCCACGTCCTTCAAGGATGACAGGATCTTATGGGAAATTAAAGGTGATTTGGCACCATAGTTGTACTCAAAAGGCAGCTTCTGCTGTTGGGCTGTTGGTGAAGAATGTTTTTCTGCAGTTTTGGCCTTTTTTTTTGACCTGGAGTGGGCTTTTTACATTGATGGTGGAAATGAGCAAACTGCTAGTTTTGGAACTGAGGTGGGTTTTTGCTTTGCAATGGCATGGGGGAATTACCAGATGATTACTAAAAAACTTCAGCTAGTCAAGGTGGGCTTCTCTTTCTCAACCTGAACAGTTTTTTTTGGCTAGATTTCTTGTGAGAGGCATCAAGAAGCATGACCTGCATGTCATGAACAATGCGGTGAAAAGTCTGTATGTGTGGATTGGACATCCATTTTAGGGTTGCTCAAAACGATTCCAGACAACTTGGATCACTGCAGGTTTATTCCTGAATCATAACCAGTGGAACATGAGAGGAGTTAGCTGATTCTGTCATGCCCAGAGCTATCCACAGCTTTGGTAGTGTTTAAGGTGGAAAGTGGTTACCTGTAGGCTGGCATAGAGCTGATTCTGCCCTCATTTACTTGTCCTGTGGCTGTTAAATTTGAGAGTATCAATGTCAAAGGTCATGGTAGTCATGGTTTGTATCAGTACCAAGGTGGTAATTAGTGAGGAGATGGGTTTAGCTCATTGGTGCAGACTGAATGTCGGACCATTCTTGACTTCCATGTGTTTGATGAAGATGGAGAAAAAGCAAATTGAAGATGAGAACCAATTGAAGGAGGTGGCACTGAAAAGATTGTCAAAGGAGAGTGAAGACAAAGACTCAACTGTCCAAGTGCTGATGAATGAATTGGATTATATCAAGCGCTTGGATGAGGAACATTCAGTCAGCCTCGAGAACCAGAAGCGGGAAATAGAGCTAAAGTCCCAAGAGAAATTACTTTCACTGGAAAACCAGTTGCAAGAATCACAACAACAGAGGCATGAGATGGAAGTCAGTTTCACTGAGGATCTGAGTAGGTTGCAGAAAAAGGATGTCAAGTACAAAACTTGTCTTGCTCACCAGGCTTACAATGTGAAGGTACTCATATCTGCTACCTAGCAAATTGATTTCTGCAAGCAATTTCTGGTCATCTCGGAAATTTAGTATGTAGTGAAGCTGCAGTCCTTGTAACATCCAGATTGCATCTTTTGTGGTTTTGTAGGATCTGAGATGGACACAAGTCGATGTGAGGAAAGAGGTTCTGCAAATGCAAAAGGATTTTAGATCACAGTTCAGCGCACTTGGTAACTATCACCACCTGCAAATCTTACTTTCAAATTCATCATATTACTCCATGGTGTATCTCTCATGTTCTTGCTTGTGCTTTTGCATTCATGTGCAAAACTGGTAATCCTGATTATTTCTTTTTCCACTTCCAGAGAACCAACTTCCAGAAATGGCAAGGGCAGCAGCAGGATATCACAAGGTGTTGGCAGAGAACAGACAACTATACAATGAAGTTCAAGATTTGAAAGGTAGGTTCTTGTTTTTGGTGTTACATGAGCCAAATACAGAGGGTGACTAAACATTTTGCATATCCTAGGAAGGAAACATGTGTTTACATAACAATAGTATAGAGCATCAAGCTTCTCATTTCAGGAATGTTGACCCTTTTGCCTGCTGGGAGTTGATATGCTCTTTGTTGATGCAGCTCCCTGAAATTGCATCTGGTCTCCCTCACTTGTTCACATCTTTGTAGCTGTCGTAGTATGCCAGGCTTTATCAAACCACTATTGATTGATCTGTCTGTGGTCTGATCTGGCCAGGTAATATCAGGGTCTACTGCCGAGTAAGGCCTTTTCTAACAGAAGAACCTGGGAGACCAACTACCGTGGACTATATTGGAGAAAATGGGGAGTTGGTGGTGGTCAACCCCAGCAAGCTGGGAGCAAAGGATGCCCGTAAGTCGTTTACATTCAACAAGGTTTTTGGAACCAATGCTTCACAAGGTAACAGTCATGCACATTCCCCTAATGAACTCCTCTTGTTTTGAGTATCATCAGCTCTATGTTAAGTCAATCAGTCTTCAAGAAATTAGTTGGTAGTCCAATGGGCACTAATTGTGCAGTCTATGGTCAACTAACTTCTAACTGTTTATTAGGAGTTATTGTTTTGAATGTTTTTATTAAGTCTCTCTTGTCCTTTTATTTTCCTTTTAAGTGGTTGTTACTGAGAAGTTTTGTGGATGATGTTGGTTCTTCAGATTCTCTTACTTCATGTATCTTCACAGAGACTTGACAGTGCCAAGTGTCTGAAGTGAAATGACAGTATGCATGGTTGGTGATTTTGTCTATGCAGAGGAAGTTTTCCTGGATACACAACCACTCATACGTTCTGTGTTAGATGGTTACAATGTTTGCATATTTGCTTATGGACAAACTGGGTCAGGAAAGACTTTCACCATGGTAAGTTATTTGGTGGTTGTAATGAAGCACTGTATATGTGTGTCTCCAGACTGTTATCTCAAATTTGCTTTTCTTGCAAAAATCCAGTAAGATAGCTTCAACACAAGCAAATATTTGAGTGCAATTTAACAGTTCAACCTGCTTAAGACCAGGCATGAGAATTAGGATATTATTACCACTTCCACTAATTGATTTGTAACTAGAGTTGTTGTGTATGTTAAAATCTAGTCAGTTTGAGGATAATTGAGCTGAAAGAAAGGTTCAGGTTTTTGTTTTATTATGGTGGTCCTGTTTGAAAGAAGTGTTTGGATGGACCAGAAAAGGCACATACCTTTTCTCTGAAAGTTGTGGTCTGACTCATCAACAGAGTGGCCCAAGCAGTGATTGGGGAGTGAACTACAGAGCATTGCATGATCTCTTCAACATGACACAGAGTCGACTTGGTGTGTTCCGCTATGAAATTGATGTGCAAATGCTTGAGATCTACAATGAACAAGTCCGTGATCTGCTTATCATGGATGGCACCCAAAAGAAATATCCTCTTGAAACTGATCTTCCATTTTTGGAGCTTTTTGTGAAGTCATCCACTCAGGAGTGGACTACTGTCAGTTTTAGCTCTCCTCATGTTACCATGCAACTTGCAGTTGAGTTCTAACCAAGGCTAATGTGTTTCAAGGGCTGTAATATGTCGGATCTGTGGCTGCTCTATTGATAGTGTAATCTAACTCAAATACAATGGATGTTCCATGCAAGATCAGGCTAATGAGTAAGCAACTAGTTTTATAGGAACTGGATGAAATCAACCTAGTGAATGAAGCCTTGACATGTGCTTCTTTGAATTCTTCCTACAACAGCAATTAGTTGCCACATAACTTTGCTTATTGTCAGTATGTAGAGGACTTGATAAATGTTATGAGCAGTGCTCTTTAGGCTTTGTTCTGCTGTTGTCAATCAAAGAATTCCTTTACTTTGTTTCATACGCTGGAGATTCGGAACAACTCACAGCTTAATGGGATGAATGTACCCGATGCCAGTATGCTGCGAGTCAGGTCAACAGAAGATGTAGTGGAGCTTATGAGAGTTGGTCAAAAGAACAGGGCTATTGGTGCCACAGCTCTGAACGAGCGAAGTAGCAGATCTCATAGGTAGCTACTCCTCTGTCATTTCCCCCATTATCTTCTAACTTTGATATAACAATGTTAGGACCCCATGAATAGGATGTCCACTTAGAGCTTGTTATTGGCGAAACCTTTGCATCCTCAATTTCCTATAGTTTCTGTATGCTTCTTCTGCAGTGTAGTCTATGTCTCAATTGTACATAACTGTTTGATCGTTGACAAGACCTTTGGGACTGGAGCAATTAACAAGGATATTGGATCTTTGTTAGTTTTGATATAAGGCATGGGAATGTGATGAGAATACAGTGCCATTTCATTGGGGAACTCATATGTTTACCTCTGTGTGTGTAACAGTGTGCTGACAGTCCATGTCCAAGGCAGAGATCTGATCTCTGGTGCCCTTCTCCGAGGCTCCCTGCACCTGGTCGACCTTGCTGGGAGTGAACGTGTGGATAGGTCTGAAGCAACAGGAGACAGGTTGAAAGAGGCTCAACACATCAACAAATCACTTTCTGCTCTTGGTGATGTGATTGCTGCACTCGCACAGAAAAATTCACATGTGCCTTACCGCAATAGCAAGCTCACCCAGCTACTGCAGGATTCCCTAGGTAAGTGTCATCTATACATCTTTCTTTGATGGTAACTTCAGCCATGATTTTGATGATGTGTTTTATTTTCTTCTGCTCCTGATGGAGATCTGGATATTACTCTAAGCCTTCATTCCTTTGTTGTCTGTTCATTGACTATTTGGGGTGCTGTCACTTTGTCTGGTGCTGTTGTACCTTTTGTGGATAGGAGGTCTCTATTTGTGGACATTTCCATGTTAAATGATTTGAGATTTGATTTGTCCTCTATTTTGGACATGCATTGATCAACCTGAGGGACAATTATGTCTATCCAGGTGGGCAAGCAAAAACTCTGATGTTTGTGCACATAAGCCCAGACATGGAGTCATTTGGAGAAACCATCAGCACATTGAAGTTTGCAGAGAGAGTGTCATCAGTCGAGCTTGGTGCTGCTCGCAGTAATAAGGAAAGTGGGGACATGCAAAATCTCAAGGATCAGGTTTATGTCTTTCCATACATAAATTGTGAAACATTGTTGTCTTTGAGGCAACTTTGTTAGGACATTGGGAAGTACTGCAATTTTTTTGGATTTTCAGTTATCAATTTTGGAGCAAGTGGAAGGAAGTTTTCAATTCCTTTGTTTTAGCTGCCAGAGGATTAATAGTGCAACAGGGAGTCTATCCTGGTATATCCCTTAACTACTGGCATTGCTTTGATGGCAATAAACTCTTCCCAAGGTCGCAGAGCCAGTTCTCTACTATGAAACCCAAAATGGAAGTTGTCCGTCTCTTTGACCCAGGGAGTCTTTGGGTGAATTCCAAGCAATCAGTTCCTTTGAAAGACCTACCAAGTCACCACATCAGCATGCCATCTTGAATTTGTTGGAATCTTTGCATTTCATCCTGGCATTAGTTGTTTGTTTCCCTCACTGTTGACCTTGAGCTTGTTGCATTAGAATTTAACTGTTTTGATTGCTGTTTTATCTTTACTGATTTGACCATCTTGAGTTTCCCTGTACAGATTGCCCAGCTAAAGGATGCAGCTGCAAAGAAAGATGCTGAGATTGAACGGCTGCAAAGTCTTAAGGACCTAAGCCTTCCAGTTGAGAGCGGTATGGGTGTAGAAAAGTACAAATTCAAGCCTGTTACTGCATTTCCTCGTCGCATAAGCATGGATGCTGGTTCTCTTCAAAAACCCCGCAGGGCACTCATGGATGCAGCAACTGGGACTGGTGATGTATGTCTATGTTGCATTTCTCATTATCTTTGTGTATGCTGAGTGAATGGTAATAGCAGCATGACCTATGGGTTTCTAAGCATGGTTAAATAGGAGCTTTATCAGTTGCATTTGTCAGTATGTTTGAGCATGATAAGAGATTATCTGATCCTCTGTTGCATTGTAATCTCCTTCAGAACTCAACCTAGGTGAGACTCTTTATCATAGAGGGATTTTTTCTAAATTTCTCTTTCCTGTAAAGCCAGTGTCCTCTCAGATTTGTACAGCTTTAACAGAACTCAATATGTTGCAGGCTAGCCAAACTCAACGGAAGCTATCCGGGCGACCAAAGCGGCCTCCTTCCCTTGTTTTGAACACAATGCAGGATACTGAAGATCCCATAGATCACTCGGCACATTCATCGGCAGGTTCACCCTTAGATTCCCCAACAGAGCTCAGACCCCCATCCGAAGTTTCTGAAGAAGGGGTCACCAGCGTAAATGAAAGCATCAAATTTGGGAAAGAGGGAAGCAATTCACAGTTGTACTCAAAGCAAAGCAGCAAGGAACAGGAAGCTGTCCTACTTGCACACCAGGACATGCAGGATGAGGTCAGCATGTCAGATTGGCATGATAGGTACCAGAATGATGGAACTGTGAGTGTGTCAGGTCCTCAAGGCAGCGAGAAACTTCCAATGTTTGAAAATAGTGGTCTTCACAGGAAAGGAGTGGATGGTGTAGAAAAGAGAGGCTGTGAATCAGGCTCTATGCATTCTTGCTTGTCCGCAAATGACCTAAAGTCCTCATCATATGCTCCGTACAGTAGTCCTCAAAATCCTCATGAGGATGATTCAGGACAGGTGATTCCCAACTGGCAGGAAGGAAACAGCACTGTTATGAAATCAGCGAGCACCTCAATGCTCCATGGTCTTGTACTGGATGACCATTTTGGGAACAATGAGCTTTTTGACCTACAGGATGGGGATCAAGATGACAGTGGAAGTTTGTTGTCAGAGAGTAGTTACTCTGTGGACTCTGACTTCCCAACTCTAGGGCTGGTGGATGAGAACAAGAAGCAGCAGTCAAGCCCTGGGCCCCGAACTGAAAAGAAGTGAGTAGCTGCTATTCCTCTGAGTTTCTTATTGTTAGGAGTACAGCAAGTAGCCTTCACGAGAAAGTGTTGCTTCCTTTGCATTCTCATTTCATGACATGGTTTTTTGCAGAGCTGTGCTTCAATCTCCAGTTCCTCGTCCACCAGGGAAGAGTGCTCGCTTAGTTTCTCCACTAAAAAGTGACAACAGTTCAGGAGGAGTGCCGCCAGCAGGTCGCATTCGAAGGTACACGAGTGCTGGGCATGCTGTTTTTACTGACAAGCCCTCAGTAGTACGGACCATCTCTCTGGGAGGAACTTCTATACCAGGTACTGAACTCTATAGTACAGTAATGTTGACCCCCTTATGTCATGTGTTTGGTTCTTCATGAATTGCAACACACCAACCTGCATCACTGGATGCAGGTAGCTGGTAGATGAGTGCCTTTCTTTTCCATCTGATGAAAACTATCCAATTTTGCTGGTGTTGAACCAGGTCCCCAGGGTGGCACAACAGAGAGAGGTCAGCAAGAACTGGCAAGGCATGCCTCATTGCCAAATACTTCAGGAGGAAAACGTAGAACCTGACAAACAAGTGTACAGTCTTTCGAACAAAATGCTCCTGTTTTAGAAAAGCAAGTAGATGCAGCATCTCTCAGCAGTAAAAGCATTGGAAAAATCTACCAATTCTAGTTTCAACTATTTTAATTAGCTTCGACCGCATCCATTGTGTCCATTGAAGCGCAATTTGAGGTTGCTTACAACTTCAAAGAAAGTGATCTGTACCATGAATTTATCATTTGCACTTTTGTGTACCTCCAATTGGCTTTCCACATAAATGGATCGTCTTGTTCTAATTAGAGTGTGAGGCTCCTGGATATTGTCAGAGTGCATTCTCTCCTATACAGCAAGTCATCAATTTTTTCTTATTGCTCGAAAGTCTTTGCTACTAATGCAATCTCTGTCATGTCTCTGGAGTGCAAGCCAGCATCATGACTGAGTCTTCCCATTGCTTCTGCAAATGCAACAGAAACTCAGGACACAAATTTTGCATGATGGTTTTGCCCAGATTTTGGTCTGATTACTGTATATACTTTTATCTAAACCTACTGTATGGAGCTGATGAAGTCAGTGGGTAGTCATGGCAGCTTGTCACTGGTATGATCTGACACTTGTGACTCACTCTTGGAAGGTTTATTACTGCATTCATTGTCATCTTTCCTTTAGATTGTTGTTATGGAGATTTGTCTGGAATTTCATAGATATTCTCCGTTGGGTTCACACCAATGATGCAGGTAGCAGACCATCAATTGGCATTGGTTGTTGGCTTGCTTATTTCAAATCCACATCACTTCTCCTGCTTTGCCCTGTCGTGTCTTTCGCTTGGTATAGTTGGTTGGGTGAATCTCATGATAGAGAGCTTTCCATTCATTGTGTCTGTTACTATTTGCTGTTGGCTGGATGCATACTTGGATGACTGTCCTATACTTAAAACCTTTGCTGAAAAATATATATACCTAATGATATACTACAGTTCCTTTCTTGTTGAGATTGTGGTACATTTCTTGATGGGGTTGACAAATGGGAGGTTACCTTGCACTTGTACTAATCAATGGTGATCGTGGTCATTGAACTTTGAAGGAAACAAGAGAGACTACTCTTGTCTCTCTCGGATATGGAAATAAAAAATCTGAAGAACTTCAATGGCAGAAGCATCAACTGATGGCATCAGGTGGGGATTCTTGCTTTTATTTAGTGTAAGTAATCTTGTCTTGTTGGGTTCAAAGCAGCTGGTATCTTGTTTACTGTAGTGAAAGGGAATTTTGGGGTTTTCTTGTTTGCTCTAGCGAACTGAACTTTATGAGGATCTTGTTTAATCTAGTGAGGGGAAGTTTGTGAGCATTTTACTCTAGTGAAAGGGAATTTTGTGACGATCTTGTTTACTCTTGTAAAGGGAATATCTATGGATATCTTGTTTACTCTTGTGAAAGGAATTTTGTGTTGAGCCACGCAAATGCAGTGCACTTTGTTACATGTGTAAATTGTATATTTTATGTGCAAACTTTGCATGCTCCCAGGTGTCAGAGAATTGATCTCTTTCGTTTCTTGTAAGTGAGTCCTTCGCTTTTGACAGCACAGTTAAGGTACTTAAGGAGGGGAAGAGAGGAGGAGTGGGCTGAGGGGGGACCCGCAGGGGTTGCTGGTGATGGCATGACTGCCACATGATCACAGGCCCATACAAAACCCCAAGAAAAATCTACCATCTCTCGGCGCCTCTCTAACAGAGGTAAGTGATGATGAGGATGATCCCATTGATCCCCTCCTACGCCCTCCCAATCCTTTTTCCTTTGCTTGGTTGAGCTGAAGCCACAGAAGAAAAGTGAAGATTAAGTATGTGACAAAACCACCAACTCTTTTGTTTTAGAAATATTTGCCAGCAGCTTCTCCTTCAATATGGACAAAAAAGCAAAGAGAGAGAGAGAGATTGAGAGAGAGAGAGGTAGAACAAGGGAAATGCAGGGAAGCTTTTTTTTCATAAGAGAAAATCTCTTTTTAATAAGAGAAAAATAGCTCTTTAGAAGAGAAGTTCTTAAATGATTAAACAACTATTTAATTCTTAAATTGAAATAGATTTTATTTCTTAAAATAAAAATAAAACCTAAAACAGGCTCAGTCCGGGTTTATTAAAATTTCAAATATCAAAGAACAGGCCAGTTTTAGGTTTTCTTTAATTCCTGTGACTTGTAGGTATGATGCAGGGTTTAGGGGTTGGATCTGTTTGAAGGTATGTGTATGTATACATTCTTCTTGGGTCTTTAACAGAAATTCTTATTGATATCCGACTAGGTTTTTTCAAAACATATTTGTTCTTTGAGAGACGCGTTATTGGGTGTAGTTAATGATTTTGTACATGGGTCTTAAAATGCGAAGGTTTGGAAAACACTTTTGTATGAAACATTGTGATAATGGGGAAACCAACCACCAACATTGATGCAACAAAGAGAAACCAAGAACAAACATGTAGAGTTTCCAAATTTGATGATTGTAAGTAACTAATACGATTACAAAAGGTTTGTCTTTTTCTTACCTTCAAAACCTAATTCAAAAGAGGAATGTGAATATGAATTAGAATGATAGGTTTTTTTTTGTTAGATTGGTTTTTTTGTTTGTAAGCCATTCTTCCATGCTCCCTCGATGTTCCATGCTCCATCTTTCTAGATGGGCCCTTAAAGACGTTACTCACATACTCTCAACTCCCTTTCAAAGATGGATAGATAGATCTCAAAAGATGGACAAACTCAAAGATACACAAACAAACCTCAAGGATTGATTAATTGAAAAAAGACAAATAGACTTCAAAAACATTTACACAAACCTCAAAGATGGATAGACCTAAAAAATTAAGGTAGACCCTCATAGGGATAAACATTCAAAAGTAAAAAAAATAGTTTGCAATCAAAGAAATGAACATTGAAAAACAAAATAAAAACCTCACAATCAAAAGGACAAATATTCATTCAAAAAATAAAAATAAAATGTCATGAACGAAGGGATATACATTCAAAAGATAAAAAATCCTTTGAAGAAATACTCCTTTCAAAGATAGACCATCAAAATTTGAAACTTCTAATTGATCCTAATTCCTTTCAAAGACATATAGACCTCAAAAAATAATACAAACATTCAAATAATAAGGCAAACCTTCAAAAATAAACAAAAAATGGACCTTCAATACTGCAAACTCCCTTAGAAAACAAAGCTCCCTTCAATTCCAAACTCTTCTCAAATTCAAATAGACCTTCAAATCTTAAGACAAACCTTCAAAAAAACAAACATACCTTCAATCCCCCACACTCCTTTCAAGGAAACTTAATGAAAACCTCATAATTTGAAAACACAAAAAAAAAAAATTGCGAAAAAACCCATGTTTCATCATCTTCATGGACATTTAATATGTATGAGGACTTATACATTTGGTTAACATTGTGGCCAAATAACTTGATACACCTACACATTCCCCAAAAAATGCACAAAAACATACACATCATCCCATAAAACATATCAAGGGCATCTAGAAATTCTTTGCATTCAATGTCATCCATAAGTCCAACATGAACTCCTTTGTCAAATCAAATTTAGCCTCACATATAAATGTTAAATTTGTAAGTTTCAAGCAACCAACACAAATATCATCCAATTAACTTTTGTTCACAAGAATAAGCTTGTCCAAATTGTCAATTTGAAACCAACATCTTCAAAGTGTTGTGAGAGCTTTGACAACAAAAAATATTTTCTTAATTTCAATTTTGTGAGTTGGGATGCCCAATTTTTTTTTGTGTTAATATAGTCACAATGGGAAATTTGTGTTCTTTTTGTCCAGCACCATGACAAAACACAATTGCAAATTTCCAAATGTTTTGTCACATATTCTTATACTTGAAATCCAACATCAAAACCAACATGTTATATATGGTCATTTTTCTTATCAACAAAATTTACACCTTTAACAAAATTTCAAGACTTGTATTAATTAAAACCAAAGGATCAAAAAATGAAATAAAAATCACATACCTTGTCTTGATAGGTGTGTATAATTTTCTAGGCCTCAAGTAAAAATCTATACAAGTTGTCTCCTTTTCCCTAGACTTTTTTTTGCCAAGTAACACACTTTTGAATGTCAACTTAAATAGTCTTTATGGATGTGTAGGACAATCCATGAACCATTTTTTCATATGTAAGGAAATCATCACATATCGACAACCCTTGATAGGGCAACCCCAAAGCATGGTCCATCCAATGGCTTCAATGTACTAAAGCTTAAAGATGAAACAACCAAATTCAAAGCACTTACACAAGTTTGCAAATTTGATCCTTCATCTTCGACATGAGCAAGGATCTTATGAGTAAAGAATAACTTGTTAAGAAGTTGTAATCTCATAGCCATAACTACACCACTATTGTCACTCATTTCAAACAACCCAATATTCACATATTTGGCCTCTCACTTATTAAACAAAAAGTTAAAAACCAAAGATTTCATGCACCCTTTTTGAGATCCATAAGTCAAATATGCATATGGCTAATAAACATTCTACCAACTTAGGTTACATATAAATTGACCATAGTCTTTTTCACCAATCTAGGTAGAACCTCATCCACCAAAATCTTCCTACTAGGGAAAAGACACCCTTTGGCATAACTTTTAAACAAATCTTTAGAACTAAATGGACTCGAATAGTCCTCATCGGCAAATAACCCTTGAAAACAAAAGAATGTCAAATTTTCCAAAAAACCAACTTGGGTTTCATTCTCCTTCTTGAATTGGTTGATAGAAAAAAAACCTAAAAATGACAAATGATGTTGCATGTGCCCTCTTCTTGGTTGGCTCATGGGCTAGTGGAATATCAACCACATTCATTACATCTCCAAAAAGTTTTAATTAGGATTTTTGTTGAATCTCAACACGCTCTTTCATGACTATAATGCCATTTTGATTCCGGTAAATAGCAAGACCTTTTCATAATTTGGTGTGTAATGCCAAAATTTTAGGTTTTAGGATTTCACTATGGCAAACTATGCATTGCATTATTTGGTTTTAAGAAAAAGTTTATTGCTTGGTTGTTGTTCATGTTGGTGTATTTCTTTTGTGAAGCTTCCAAATAATTGCTTGCTTTTGCAAATTTGTCATGTGTAAATCCAAGACATGAAATCTCAACAAAAATAAGAATAACCGTAGCAAGATACAACTTTTTGCAACATGTTGTCAACATTAATGTTATTATCACACCTTGCAAAAATTAGGATCATTTTTTTAATAAGACAAAAATTTGTACTATTCATTAATAGGACTTGAAGAACCCATATTTGAGCTCAAAACCTATCATAAAAAAAATGCACACAAATGGGGTTTGGTGAGAGATGAAAAACAAAAGCTCACGAAATAACCAAAAAAATAAAAAAAGGGAGTAGATGGAAGGCCAATGTTTGAGATAGTTAACAAAACTTGCAATTCACAACCCCGATTTTAGCTTCCTTTTTTACATCCTCCCATTTTCACATAGTTAGTTTAGAGTCAAAGTGACAAAGTAACATAAGTTGTAAGCTTAGAATTTTAAAGCTTTCAAAAACCTTAAACCCTCAAACTTTGCTATTTGAATGCAATGGTTTTAGAGGGGAGGTGGCAAAAAACAAACAAAATGGAAAGCAAGGGATCTCCAATAGTTCTAGTTAGAGGTGACCATAGATAAAAATAAAACATAGATCCAAAGTTTCACAAACCTTATTTCATGCTATGTTTTGTTGTAAACACAATATGGTCAATAATCAATACACCAAAAGCGTCGAACCAAAACACAAAGCTAAAAATTTGCAAAAGCTTACAAAACCCAAAATGCAACAATTGCAAATTGCAAACATTGAACAAAAGATTGCAAGAGTGGAAAATGCTGAAATCACTTGCCCTTTTTAACACATCAGACTCTTAGGTCTCGTTGCCAATAAATTGCATTGATGATTAGAACATAGAAAATTAGAAGTTTGAATCTCCTCACATTCGAAGGAAAGGACTCTGAAAAGAAACATATGTAATGTCCATATTCAATAAATTTGTTCACAATCAATTGTTGCCAAAGTGCCAAAAGGAAAGAGACAATGAAAATGACCAAAAATCTAAACCCTAACCCTAAATGTATATCATTGCTAGGGATACCCCAAATGAGAGGTACTTGAAATTTTGGCAAATACCCCCCCACCATATTACTCTCTAAATCAAGTACAATTATGAGGTTTTGAAAAATGATATAAATAGGATATTTATTTATTTTATTCTCTTCACCCTTTTACCTCTTCCTAGAGTATGTTTTTTTCCAAATTATAAAAAATAATAAAATAATAAAAAAAAGGAATAATACAACTAATTACAGTATTGTTTTATCATCCAGATGCTGAAACCAGGTCCTGTTTTGCATGCCAACAAAAACGAGAGGATCTACCCCCCAAATATATATATTCCCTATTTCCACTGTCCCTTAAAAAGCAGTTTATGGAACTATTTCTTTCAAGCTGCACCGTTGGTTGGAATCCTAGTCATCTCAACACCGTGGATCGCGGCCGACGTGGAAGTTAAAACGAGGTCCCAATCGACAGTCCAAGTCAGCTGTGTAGGTAGGGCCAAATGGCAGGCTCATAGTTAACTTTGCCTTTGCCTTCCGCTATTTACACGTGTTGACGCTTGGGGGCCATTGTCCCGTCACTTTGACACTTGGCCCCGCCAGCATTGTTAACATCGCCCCCTTCTAAATTAAAAGCGCGAGATCATATTAGCGCACTAATAAGTAATTATTGAAATTCAATTAACTCCTAATCTCTTAAACCGTTCCCCTAATCACCCTAGTCTACTACTCTTAACCAGTCCTCCTACTACCTACGTACTTAAGGTACGCTACGGGCTATAAGCTGGAACACAACGGCTAGTTCGAGCAAGTGACCATGTAAAAGCTTGCAACCACTGGATAAAGCTTCTAACCACCGGTTTGTTGCTTAGGAGTGTCCAGTTCTTGAAAGGGAACTGTGCGGTTTCTCTTTTGGGTCGAGTTCTGGACCGGCTTTTTCCCGGTCAAATTCCGACGGGTAACTGGTACCGGTCGTCAGGGAACCGTGACCCGGGCGAAGGGGATCCCAGTCCGGACGGAAAGGGCTTGATTAGTGAAGCGGCTAATTAATTAATTAGCGGGGGAAAGTTAATTAGGGCGCCGCTTTGCTAATCACCGTCTCCTCGTCCTGGAGAGTATGTATATCTGAACCGCGATGAAGAAGAGAGTGCAGTGTCAAGGAAGAGTTTGTGCTCGAGCAATTTCTCTCTTGCGGCGATCGCGAACGTGGAATTGATATCTATCAAGCGTTGTGTGTTCTGTAAGGCGGAATTTGATTCGGTTGTCGTTGTTTTTGTTTTGTGTGTCTGTTTTTTTGGGCGTGATTTCGGGGAATTGCTGTGCAAGAAGCGGGCGTAGTATAATTTCTTGAATTATGGCGACTCACGAAGCGCAGAAGACTAACGAGGCGGCAGAGCTTTCGAAGCAGAAGCTGGAAAGTCACGCCAAGGAGTTGCAGGAGAAGCTTGGCGGGGCTGAGAATAACTCGGTGGTTACGTCGCAAGTGGTGATTCCCTCGGAAGCTGGCAAGAAGGCTCAAGAGGTATGTATGTTGCAATTGCTAATGGAATTTTAGATTCCTGTTTCCGAACTTTTCCCTGTGAGCTCATCTGAATCAGAGATGCTATTTTAGTATCATTATGGCAGAAGTTTGCAACTTTGCTCTAATGTTGAGATGCCCCGAGTGTGCATTCTTTGCAGATTCATCGTCGCCTTGCAATATGGTAGAGGGCTGTGGCTCTATGCTTGCTTACGGGGGTCTTCAGATGTCCTCTGAAATCATGAGTCTCAGTAGTTTTCTTTATTATGATTATGCACTGAGTGTGCATTCCTCACAGGTTCATCGCTGTGCGATGTGCGAGACTCTTGTGTCTCTCTGCTTACTTGTCGTGATGTTCAGATGTCGCCTGAAACCATGATCCTAGTATATTGATGTAACATGATGCATCAAGTGTGCATACTCTGCGGATTCATCGCCCTGCAGTATGAACAGAGCTCTGTGGCTCTCTGCTTACTGGAATCTGCAGCAGATGTATATGATTATGCACTTGAGTCTGCGTTCTTTACAGATTCATTGCCGTGCAGTGTGACAGAGCTGTGCGATTCTATTAGCTCAGGGGGAGCATCAGATCGGTGGTCTGAAATCGTATTTTACGATTTTCGCAGTGGTTGCTGCATTTCGAGTGTGCATCCTTTACAGATGTATCATCTCCGTGCACAATATGCCAGAGCTCCTGCACTGACTATGTGCATGCATACGGGGATCATCAGATTAGTCGTCTGAATTCGTCTTCATTTTGAACTGTAGATCCGTGAGTTTGTCCGGTTCTTCTTTTTCCGCACTTTGTTCACTCTGCTATTTCTCAATGAGGAATCCAGCTCTGCTTTTGCAGTAATGAGGAGAGTTTCGTGCGACGATGGTCATTAATTCGTGACATGCTGCATTAATAATCTGTCTTTGTGGGATGAATTGCAATGGGGCAGAAAATCAAATTCCTGGAGACGGAGAACGAGAAGCTGAAGAATGGCTTGAAGGACTGTGAGGAGGCTTTACAGATGGCCAACAACGAGACGGAGAAGTCTAACAAGGTCGCCCGCGATGCGAAGGCGAAAATCGCCGAGCTCGAAAGTAGAGTTCACGACTTGGAAGACGCGGTGCAGGCCGCCGGTGCCAAGGCCGCGGAGCTGGAGCTCAAGCTGAAGGACGCTGAAGAAAAGTACGCTGGAGCTGAGGAGACGATACAGAAGCTGCAGTCCGAACTCAGGAGCGCAAAAGACACGCATGCAAAGTTCGAGAACAAATTGCATGGTGTGCAAACCAATCTACAGGACAGGGAGACGAAGCTTGACGAACTGAGCAAGTCAGCTGCTGATAAAGACGCTACCATCGAGAAGAAGGAGAGTAAGATCGGGGACTTGTCCGAGAAGGTAGATCATTTCAAGTCCAGAGCTCTTCCGGCAGAGGAAAAGGCCTCGGAGCTTGGCGGTCTAACTGGAGAGCTTCAGAGCAAAGCGGCCGGAACTGAGGAAAAGCTCTCACACGTAGGTCAGGAGAAGGACCAGACGGCAGGTGCCATTGACGATTACAAAGAGGAGCTCAAAAATTCAGTGGCGCGTTCTAACACCATCGCCGAGGCCCTTAGTCAGGAGAAGGAGAGGAGCGCACAGCTGGAGCAGGAGCTTGCAGAACTGAAGAAGCAGAATGATGCCGACTCTGCTCATGCCAGAGTGCTGGCTGAAAGAATCGCTAAGCTGGAGAAGATCGTTTCTGCCACCACGGATGACAAGGAGAGTGTGAAGCAAAACCTTGAGGGCGAGAAGAAGTCCTTGGCCGAGGGCAA
>Ga0209208_10003433_pt1 | contig 22678 bp, 12 predicted proteins | sample S1TSphfallax_3_FD_187694 | JGI IMG/M metagenome (GOLD analysis project Ga0209208, IMG submission 187694) | Host-associated microbial communities from peat moss isolated from Minnesota, USA - S1T2_Fd - Sphagnum fallax MG (SPAdes) (version 2) | ecosystem: Host-associated > Plants > Peat moss >...
CGAGTTTTGCAATTTAAGAAGGGCGCGCGCCCTCCCCGCCCTCTTTGCCTTGGATGGATGGAGGGACGGATGGATGCCGGGAGCCTGCCTCTCCCTGGGAAGATGGAAGTAGTAGTAGTAGGTAGCTAGCTTGGTGGCGGTTGCTGGTTTTTTTTGGGGTGTGTGTGATCAGCTACGTCGATTGGTCTAAACTATGGAAAGGGTCGCCCGTTGCTTCACCGCCATGTCCCTTCCCCCACCCTCCAAAACGTCCGTCACAGACAGACAGACGGACGTAGTGAATTTATATATAAGATTGTAAAGGTGGGAATAATTAGATTCACAACAAGACTTTAATCAACATTAAATGAATGAACTACATTATCATCATTGGGAAGGGGTATTGATTCATTGTGAACAATATAGGTTGTCAACAAACAATGACAACATTGATGTCAACAACATTTAACAAGCAAAAGATAACTATAATGGTGATTTGATTATTTCAAAAACCAAGGCCTTGAATGGAACTTGGTCCTAATAAAAAACCACATAAAATGATTGCCAAATTTTGAAGGCAAGTGCCTACTATGTGCCTTAATTTGTAACTTCAAAAAAGTTAATAGACATCTTTCCTTACTTGCAAAATATGTGCAAATGAATAGATAAAAGGAAATTGTTGATAAATTTTTTTAGTCAATAATAAATATGAGGAGCAATGAAAATTTTCAGTTCACTTTTCAATGTATTGGAAATCTAGTGTAGCAATTCATTGTACCATTATGCATCCCATGATACATATTCATTGTATCATGAATCAAATGGTCTTGCCCCAAGCATTATAGGAAGTTGGCACATGTTATATTCACATAATCAAAAGGGTTGGGGGGGTTTCCAAAACTTTATTGACAATAGATCACCATGTTTCCAAGTGTATGGATAGGAAAAAATAGCCACTAATGTATTAAAATGCACCAATACGCTACTAACATGTGTTTCAACAATATATTGAAACCTAATTTAATGTATCACCATTGGTCAACACATGAATATGAAAAATTGACACCAAGTATACATTTCTCACCATTTTTTAATGTAACCAATTGATACTTGTCATGCATGTTTTTAATACATCGATGGTTTTCTCTTAATAAAAGTTACCACATATTTCAACATGAGCAATTGGGCAATAAGTTGCCATGTTTCCAACATTATGGTTAGGTATCCACTAGTGTATCAAAAAACACCAATACACTATTAATTTATGTCTCATTAATAAATTGAAACTTAGTACCATGTATCATCAATTTTCCACATATGACAAACATATGGCTATATATGAAAAAATGACACCTAGTCTCCAACTTTTGACCATTTTTCAACTCTAGAGTTAATTTTATACATCAAGGATTTTTCCCAGTTTTCAATAAGGCCCAAATTATGTTGCAAGTTACGGTGTATAATCACATTTATCAAATTGATGCAAAACACATTCCATGAACTTTCTCACATGCATATTTCCAAGGGTGTTTAGTTAGTTTCTTACACTCTTACAAACTTCTCACGTGTCATTGCAACCTCTTTTTGTGTAAGTTTTACTCACTTTGTAGCTTGTTTTAGGTGTCATTTTTTTCAGTTATCACATTGAACATTTAAGGTGTGAGGATTATTATCTCTTAGGAAATTTGTGTGTTGTTAATATTTTTTTTCAATATTTATTTGCTACAAGGATGAATTCATATATGATAGACATGCATAGGAATGGACATGTAAAGTTTTTGGTCTTAAATTAATTTCAAATCAAAGTATGTATGACATTATCATTGACATTAAAATCTTATTCTTATGCAAACTTCCAAATTAACTATTTTAATACTAGTATTAAATTTTGATCATTATGCTAGATAATTGTTCATCATGCCTTGGATTGTATGGAATAAAAACATTGGCCTCACACCATTCTTCATATTAATAATATAAACATGTTCCTAGATAACTTTTTCAAATTCTTCATTTTGGTGTCCATTATGGAAATTTAAATTTTATTATTATTTTGGAGCACATATGTGAATTATTTTTTTAAATTCACAAATATTGATCTTTAAATATCATATATGACATATGTTTCATCAACTCATGTAATTGAAAAAATTTAAATAAGTTTTTTTCCCTAAAAGCAAAGTCCACATAATTTGTTGCAAGATAGATGTGCAAATTTAAAAGTCAAAATATACTATGTAATCATTAGTAATTACATAAATGCTTTGTGGATTACACTACACATATAAACCACCACACATGTAATTGGTTCAAATATTTTTCCTAATTAATTCATTAACATGCTTTATAAAAATCACTTATTTAAAATTTGGGTAGGACTAATTTGCAAGGACCTCTTATCCACTCAAAATTTTGGCCCAATCCCAAAAATCACTTGCATCAATTTCAATTACTTCACCTTCATTTGACAACTTTATCTTGCGTCTAAATGTTTCATCATTTACCATTTAATAATCTTCATTTGAATTAACTTGTATTAAAATATATCAAATAAAAAATCCTAGATCATATTCATAAAATTATACCGATCCCATATTTTTAATGAAAGGACACAATAAATACCTATACATGGCCACCAAATGTTAGCTATAATTTTTTACATGTGACTAAATTATGAAAGAATAGTTCCTTGGATCCTTACTCATTATACCAACCTATTTACCACACACATGTTTGATATGAACATTATATATTTCCAATTGTACTACAATTATTCATTTATATACAATCATTTTCTTTCATTCACCATATTCATTTAATTCTAAATTGAAGAAAAATATCTAAGAATATTCATTTTAAACTCCTAGGCACAAACACACACATACACATTTACAAAGCCACACACACATTATCTCTTCCCTTCATCAAAATCACCATTATATTTCTTTACAATATTCAAAATTGAAAGTGTTAAAGCACCATTTTTTAGATGTCAACCCCTGATAGTCTAAGTCTTCTTCCTTCATATACTCTAGATATGATAGTTATGCCTTCTAAAGAACTATAATTAATTTGCACTTGATAGTCATTGTTGACGTGGCTAGTTATTGGCTTGCCAAAAGGTTGGATACTCAATGCATGTCAACTTGGTGGTCTACATGTTGAACCAATCCAACCCAACTTATCACATATCAAAACATTGTCTCTTTACATGTACATATTGGCTACATACATCCAATTCTAGCACCCATCACGCCCATGAGTGTGCCCTAGTGTGATCACCTAAAAGCTTGCTAGAAGCCAAAATCGACAATATCTGATCATTTTTAAGGACTTTAATGGGTTCATTGTCCAAATGATATCAAACAAGTCAATGATATGACTTTACAAAAGTTATTGATGGGTGATTTTGGTTCAAAAATGAATTACCATAAAAAGGAATTGTTGAATGAAATGTTTTGCAACTTGTTCAATATTTCTTTAATATCTCACCAATTATGTGATTACCATTGTTCAGAATATATCTATTTTTGAAAGTGCGCATGTTTATTTATTTCATATGAACAATGATTAAAATTTTCAAATCATAGCAAATTATTTTCATTATTTCATCCTTTTTTTTTGTTACCTACTTGAATGATGTTTTAAATATATTTTTTCTTTTTTTTGGTAATTTTTTCAAAAAACCATTAAATTTGTGACAATATAATTAAAGAAATTTGTGAGCAAGAAGTTTTGCACAAAAAAGCTTGGATGACACTCATATTAATCATTTTACATAAAAGTGGAGATGATTCTTTTATCACAATTGAATAGTGGATATGATTTCAATGGTGTAGATGACATTCAATAGTTGTCATATTATGGTGGACATCACTTTCAATCACCATCCAATGATGGTGTGGTATTGAACAACAATTTGGGGATCATGCAAACATTTGAGCAAGAATAAAATTTGAGTTGGGAAATTTACAAGGGTGAAACCTTGTGGAATACTTGATGTCAACAAGGAAATTGACCTCTCTTTCTAGGGGGAAACATTGTCACAACCCTTCTTAGTTAGGACAAAGGCATGAAGGCAAATCCCAAATGGAAATCAATTTTAATCTTGATCAATAGATAATTTTCAATCAACATTTAACTAAAGGGATTATTTTCAATTGCTATGTGATGCAGTGGATACTATAAATTTGGAATCCAAATCATTTTCAATTGTCATCCAACGATACAAAATTGCTTTTGGTCACCATCCAACCATAGAAATTGCTTTTGGTTGTTATCACATGAAGACAATGATTTTTGGTTGCCATTGAACGGTGGTGATGATTTTTAATTGCCAATATCAATTGGTGGCCTAGATATTGGTGTTGGTTTTTTTGGGGTTATATATGGACCATGACTAATTATCTTAAATATTAATTGACTTACTTGTAAGGTGAAAGACAAAATCTTATGTGAAAATTTATGAGAAAACATTCTTGGCAATAACCCCAACCTTAAGTTTGTTGAACAAAATAATGTGTTTGTTGTGATAGTGCTAGGATGCCAATTGTAAATTTGGCACATCTTGTTTATTTGAACTTCTTGTGGAATTTGGTTGAAGATTAGTGGATGAAATAATAATTTGAAAATTATTTCATGCATTTTTATTTCATCTTGACATTTCATGGACATGAAAATTCTATTATTCATCCATGAAAAAATTAATGAATGAGAGCTCAACTAATCATTGATTGAATTCATGAATGATGTTTCATGGATGAATTTTGATGAACTTCAATGGATAAAAATACAACTATGAATCAATCATATTTCAATGACATTTCTTGGATAAAATTTATTTTCATTTTGAAATGTGATGAAATTTCATCATGGATGTTCATTCATAGAATTTGAATGAATGTTAATAGATCAAATAAAATTTGATTGAAGCATCTCATGGATGAAAAAAAGATGTACTTTTTGGATGTAATTATTCTCATTTTGAAATATTACAAAGATTTATCCATTTGTTTCACTCATCAACTAAATAAATTTCATCTAGTTGGGTCATTTTGCATTCATCAATAATGTCATTGCATTTGTAAATAATGCATACATACAATTGATCCAATTAGTGGGTTTAATTCATCCATCAAAATTAAGTTCATGCATGGACATGGATTGCTTGAGGCCATGTTTTATCCATACAAACTACTTCACTTTGTTAGTAAATTTGAGCCATCATCCATTTAGATGATGAGAATCTGAATGGATGATGATTCATCCTTGCACTTTCATGTCCTTCAATGGGCTTCAATTTGATATCATTCATATGAAGATTGGACACAAAGAGAACATAAAACTCAAGCTAAAAAAAGCCTTTCAAATTGCTCTTTGTATGCATTCCAAAGAAAACCTTTAGAGCCTAGCACAAAAGGTCTCCTCTTAGGCTCAAAAGAGCCTAACAAAAAAGGAAAAAGAAAGAGGTGGAGCCTTTCTCAATATTAGGAAGCTTTTATGAATAAATTAATTATGGTCAGTTCTACTTTTTTGGGCAATGCTTTCTTTGATATTGCAATAGAAAAGTTTGGATGGTGAAGGACCAAAATTTCAAGCAACAGGCAGCATTTCAAATTGGGCAGCTTGAAGCATGGTTGGACCGTTCCCATGATGACAAAATGGTGACGTGGAAGTGGGATGGAGGGTAGGAAGCAAAAATGAACTTGAACAAGCAAACAATAAAGCAAACCATATTTCAAGCTTTTCTTTGTATGAGGTAAAAAAAAAAAACCTCCTTGTTGTAACATGATTACTTACTTCCTCCATAGTTTAACATGATTTTAATTTTCCATAGACATTTTCCATGAGGTCAAGTTACATTTGCAAATTCTTGTTTCATTATTGTTGTAGAGTTAAGGTAGTTTCGTTGATTTTTTTCTTAATCCTATCATGTTTAAGCATGTTGTTAAAATTGAATTTACAACTTTGGCTTCTTATCCATCTTTGCAAGGGGTAAGCTAATGTGCCTTGATAATGCTTACAATTCTATTTTGAATTTTGATATTGTACTTGGAATAATATTTTTTGTTTCAATTTGTTTGTGCATATAGGGGATCCATGGGACACGATGTGTGATCATTTAACAAGACTATTCAAGCAATCCAAAGTCAAACCAAATTCAACATGGCTAAGACATTGGAAAAATACACGATTTTTCCAAAAAGGAAAGCTACGATGAATATACTTTTGTGCAACATGGTGTTGATGTTGAGTGTTTGCCACTAGTAGAAAATGGCCCTTTTTCAACCAAAAAGTATTCAACTACATGTTTTCAATTATGTTCCAGTTGTAAATTTTAAAATTTTAAAATAAATTAATGGTGATTACCAAGTAAGTTGACTTGATTACTAATTTGGTGGACAATTAAAAGCAAGTCTCGACTAAAGGGCCATCTTTGGAATATTATTGACATCAATAACCTCTCTAGTCGACCTATAGTTGGGATGTCAATTAAAAAAATGACATCTTCAAACATCATGCCTCCTGGGGTGATGTGGCAACATTACAAGTCTAATTTGAACTGTTTTGGTAAATTTCAAAACATGTGGATGGATGATAGTGTATCATGTTGGATGGATGAAATGTAATGTAACAAGTTGTGACTTTGACCCAACTTTGTTGCAACTATATTACAACTTTTTTTCAACTTTGCCAATACGATAGTTTTTTTTTAAGGCTCAATAATTGTTAAATTGTCTTTGAAAATTATGTTGGATTTCTTTAAAATTATCCAATTGAAAAGGATAATTGGAAAATTTGAAAAGGAAGATTATTTTTGAAAATTAATCTCATTATATTAAAGGTTTAAAGTCTAAGGAGCCTACCAAATAAGTTGCCCACATTTAATGCCAAGTTTTCAAATTTTAGTTTTTTTGTTGCCAAAGTGAAATTTGAAAAATAAAATAATTATTTGGCACTTGAGTGCCAACTTGGTATTACGTAGATGATAATTTAAAATTCAATATCTCCTTCATTTTAAGTGAAAAACTTATGAAATAAATTTAATTATATTCTAATTTATAATATCTTTCCAATATTATAAAAAACACACCCCAATTTTGTTGAATTTTTTTATTTTTGATGTAATTAATTTTTTATTTTTGTCTTTCTATTGTAACAATGTTTAGTTCTTTAGAATTGATAACATACCTAGATAATAACATGGTCATTCAAGTATAAGTTATTAAAAATTTGAAAGTTTAATAGAAGGCATGTGATATCAAGCTTCGATACAATCTAGTAGGTTAGTCAAAAGCTTGGTATTGAAGTAGACCTATGCAAGCTCATTAATAGAAAACTTGGATAGGTTTAGGTGCCATGTGGCCTAGGTTTACACTTAGCTTAGGTGCCATGTTAATTAAATCTTGACTTAATTTAGTTGTCACTTGGCCTATGTATAAACCTATGTACTTATATGTTACACTTGGCATGTGCCAGGTTTAGGAATCACTAATTTGGTGCCATAGGGCAATGGCCTAGGTCTAACTGCCATGTGGGTTAACTTTAGGCCTATCTTAGGTGGTTAGATCTAGTTTAACAAAACTTAAGCAGAATGTATGTTACATTAATTGACATGCTAGCTTGTAATTATTAGCCCAAGTTAAGATCATATTATAATATTATTAATTGTTACAATTATAAATATGTAAGTAGCCTAGGTTAAAATTAATTACAATAATGATAATAATAATGATATTATTAATGTACATATTAGTTTCAATCTTTATAATAATAATAAAAAACCTATTTGATATTATTACCTACAATAATTATTAGGTAGATTAAGCTAGTTAGTTATTATACGTAGTAGTTGTTTAATATTTAGTCGATACCTAAAACCACCCAACACTAAACACAAGCTTATTACTAAACATTTTTCAATATTTTTTTCATTCTTTGATGAAATTGAACAATTTTTATGCCATTGGAAGCATAAACTAGAGGATTATAAATGTTCCTTGAACATTGGAAGCAAAGGAGTGAAGAAGAAAACACAAGAAGAAGAGGAAGAAGACAAGTGATATTTTGTTTCAAAGTTTTTGAATTTTTTTTTTGGACCCTTTCTAATTTCAAACCCCATATCTTTTTCATTTTTAGTCCATTTTGAAAGATTCAAACACTATGGGTGCATTGACTAAAGATCTACAATACTCTATTATATTCCAAAGGCAACAAAACAATAATCAAAGAATTTAATGTCAAAATTCAAAATTGTTTTAATAGGTATATCACCAAAAACGAACCCCCTTACACGAAAAACCTGCATCTTCATGGTTCCTTTACCAAATTGAGTGTTTTGTTGTAGCATTGAAAACATTAGGTGGAAGGCTACACATGTTCTTTGAGTGGCCAAAGTAAAGGAACAATGTGTGAAGATTCAACCTCCTTTGAAATTTTAAGTGTATGATGGTGGGCAATATTACCTTAGTTGAAATTAAGTTGTAACCTAGTTGCAATTAAATTGCAACTAGGATGTAATTAAAGTGCAACTACAATTTTTATCCCATATTGTTTGTCATAGTTTCCAAGTTTGAAGTCTATATAACAAAGTTATTGCATTAGGCATTTTCAAAGATTAAATGGCACTTAGGACAAGCCAATAAAAAAAAGGTTTGACGGGAAAGGTCCTGTGGAAAAAAAGGATTATTCTAAACCTACTTACCTAGATTAAGCCTACTACCTATCTATTTAGCTAGGCTTTAGGTAGGTTTATATAAATAGGTAAGTCTTTTTTCCTACCTACTTATTTTTAAGCTAACCTACTCACTTACCTACCTATTTAGCCAGGCTTAAGTTAGGTAGGTTTATATATATAGATAGGCCTTTCTTCCTACCTACTTATTTAAAGCTAACTTACTACTTACCTAGGCTTAGCCACCTATATCTAGCTTGGGTGACATGCCAACAAATTACTAGTTAGAATCTTTGCTAGGCCTGGTTGTAACATAGTTGAAATTACAACTCAATGACCTAGTTGAAATATAGTTAATTGTGCTTTACACCTTCATCACACTATGATTTCAAAAATCGACTAACATGGGAATGGGTCCAAAGCAAGATGACCTGTATTGGTGCTCATGACTCATAATACAACTGCTGCAATTTCAAAGCACAATACTTTTGATTCTGATCTACTCCAGCAAGAAATCGAACCTGGGAGAATGTTAAATTTGCTTTATACCTCGTCAACCAGTGTCATGGGAATGAATCCGTAACAAGATGGCCTGGAATGGTGCGCTCATGACTTATAACACAATTGCTGAGATTCAAAGCACAATCCGATAATTTTGCTTCTGATCTACTCCAGCAAGAAGCACAAGCCTGGGAGAATGTCAATTTTGCTTCATAGCTAGCCAGAAAAGGGCTTCATAAACTCACCCAGATATTTCAGAAACATGGAGGAGAAGCTCTTTAGTACGTACACACATCCTTTTGTTGAATAAAAAGCATTGCAAATCCTGATTTTTTCTTCCAGAGAAAGAGTAAAAATCCTGCCATTCTCCTTTGACAATCTGCAGCACGTACCACAAGGTGTTAAATGTCACGCAACCAATTTCTTAGAGCATCTCCAGTGGTGCTCAGTGTGTGACCCTGCAAAAATATTTTTCACATCTAAGTTTAGTTACATACTTTTTTGCAACCCCACCACCCACAAAACTAAAACTGGACAGCAAATTGGTGGGGGACTGGTGGTAGGAAACCACCTGGACCAATCATTATAGTACGCCAATCAGAAACACTGAGTAGCAGTCAGGTCATATTTATTACACTCTTTTCTGCAGGTGCACAACATTGCTGTGCCTTCCACCAGCCACCGCAGACCGTGCAATTATGCTGAGCAAAAACTATCTTCTTGAGCGAAACTGGCATATTTTGACTCTTCTTCATCCAATTTTACCGTGTAGGATCACACATCAAGCACCCCGGGAGATGCTATTAGTAAACTCAAAGAATTTATAAACAAATCACCACCTCATAACCGATGCCAAGAATTGAACAATAATCCAGGGTATGACTTTGAGAGTCAAATTGATAACCAACAAGTTTAAATTCTCAAAGCGAATTTGGCATTGATACCCTGTGTGGTCTAAAAATTAAAAAAATAACTTCGAATAATCTGTCCAATTGGTTATGAAAAGAAAAAAGCCAATATCTCGCCAACACTTGCCCAGACATCAAGTGCCCACCAGTGCCCATGATGTTGTGATTACTTTTAGAAGAAATATTTGCCCAAGATGTTTTAAGTGTAGGGTAAAGCCCAAGGGGGAGTCTGAGTGTGGGCTGGAATCCAGTAAAGCCCACCCCTGAGGGCCTTACATGAAGTATAAAGCTCAATGCTCATATATATGTATCTATATTCCTATGATACCCAGAGGGTACCAGTCTCTGGTGGGTACCCAACTGGTACCCTCCTAGCATCATGAGGAAAACCTGACTATGGGTGTTTCAAAAAATGGAATGCTCAATTGACATTCTATTTTTTTAAATGCCTGCAGGCATTTTATGCTCTATAAAGGTATCTGCAAATACACTAAGAAAAAACAAGCAGGTCTTCTTTCTGTACTAAGGGAAGGCCTGCTCCCACAGGCCTCTCCCCTAATTTGAGGGTTGTAGCCTTAAGGGCAGTAGCCTGCGGTTGTAGGTGCAAAGATTAAGGGAGGCCCTGGGAGCAGGCCTTCTCCAGCCTAAAGCAACAAAAGGAAAACTCTGTATATAAAAAATGCAAGGATTGCAACCCATTCACAAGAAGGACAAGGCAAATAAAAGCTCCAGAATACAGGTCACAAATTAACACAACAATCAGGACACTGCTTTCAAAGGAATTGAGGGAGTGGCACTACAACAATTGGAGCATGCAGCATATTCTACTCAAGATGAGATAACTCAACAGTTTCCTGACACATACCTAGCTTTGGCAATGAAGAGGCCAGTACTACTGCACTTCCTCTGGTTTACTTACCTTTATGTGACATCAAAGCCACTAGAATCAAGAGGACCCAGTGAATGATTTTCAAGAGCTGATACTCACCATGTCTGGTGTAGGAGCACATAGTTGAATAACTAATGACTCCATATTCTAAAAACCCATCACCCATGACTGCACATTCTGAAAACCAATCTATACAAACGCAATGTTTATAATCTCTGATGAAGCCTCCATCAAGAAACATGATCAACTTTTCCTTGTGAGAGAACTTACCATGTTCATACAGATCAAGAGACTAAGAGAAATACTTACAACATCAACAGGGAATATACAAATACACAATGTATCTGCGTACATATGGAAAGTTATAACTATCAAGAATCAAGAAAACATAGATATTGCAGATGACCCACTAATAAGGTTAGAGATTTCAGATCAAACCACGAGAGTAGCATAGTCCAAGAGGAACATAAAAGAAACATCAACTAAAAATAGCACCATAGAACTGAAAAGTACCAATTGTCTGATAGTCCTCACGTGTTCAGGCACCATCAAGAACTAACAATCATAGCATCCCATAGCATCCCTGTCTGGTTCCCCATCAATTCAGGGCATAGGCCAATGTCAAACATCAATCAGTGTACTGAGTCTCTGTCACAAAACTCAGAAGTAGTAGGAAGACTCACCCAAAATGTTAGCTAGCCCACAACATGAAGGCAATAGAAACTCTAAATACAAACCAAGAGAAGGGAGAGCAAGAAGAGAAGGGAAAGGAATGCAGGAAGAGAGGAGAAGATAGGAAATCAATTTGACTAAACATTCCAAAAAGATAAACTCATATGCAAAAAGATAAAAGAATAGGCTAAATTCACATTTTGTACCCAGTGGGACATCAACTGCTGCTTGAGAATTAACGAAAGGAAAAATTCCTTAATCAGCATCCTTATAGTACTGAGAATTTTACAATACTTCTGGTGGAGGACACTGAAAAGAATCGAGAGAATACCCAATCATAAAGGATATGGATATTTCAGATCTGGCAACAAAGAGCAAGCATGAAAAAGAGGAACCCTAAAGAAAAGAGAAAACAAAATCGAGGAGCTCTTTGAGACTGTAGTCATATGCATCTTTGAAAACCTTCAACAGCAACATGTATTATTGACCACCTAGCATAACATTCCCAGCTGACTTTATCAGTTCTTGGTGTAGGTTAAAGTCGAATATTTTTGACCAACACCGAGTTTCCATCACAAGACTGGCAGTGATGAGGACTGGCAGTAGATGGACTCACCAACAAGCATCAACAGAAGAGAGCAGACTACAAACACAAAGCATGAACAATACAGTGCAAAGAAATGGAATCTGAATTACTCAGGAAATTTACTGAAGAGGGAAGGCATTTTGAAAGAGAGAGAGAGGGATGCACCATGTCTCAATGGAATCATCAGTATCGTGGAGTGCATCAATAGAAAGTTGAATCTCAAACAATTGCTCCAGGATTCTGTTGCTGCAACTCACAACTCATCCACAACTAAACCCTAGGTATTCTAGAAGAAGCAATAATATGATTGAAGAACCAGCAGCCAGTTTGCCTCTTTTTGAAATACTGAACATCAGAAGAGAAGTGACACTCATCGGCACAGATGAGCATTGCTGATCTTCACGACAGTTTCTTTGCTATCTCATGTGTCTCTTTGCCGCAGCCAGCCAAAGAGGAGGACCCATCTCTAGTCATCGTCCTTGGGCTTGCGGTATTGTGTCTCCAACTGCTTTGCAACCACAACTCCAGTGGTGACGAGTGTTTTGACATTGGGTACTGCATAGTTCTGTGCGATATAAACTCCCAGCAATGTCCCAGCCATGAAGGAGAAACTGCTGCGAATAAACCCCATCACAACAACCCGCAAGCCTACGCTTCCTCAGAAAATCTCCTCCGATTTCAGCAGAAGATGAACGGAAGAGAATCTTCTTCTTCTTCTTCAGTCCGCTCGCTTGCAAATATCCCTTGTTACAATTTTCCTGTGGCAAAAACACCTTCAAATCAGAATGGAACTTGTGACCTAATCCACCACATTGCGAATCTCAATTCCGCAAGATGCGACCAGATTTGCAGCAGCAGTAACTCTCTCTCTCGCTCTAGCTTACAAATTCAGATCCTTGTAGCTTATGGATGCTGTTGAAGCTTTTTTCCAAAACCTGGAAACAATCGATATGCGCTCTAGTTTTTTGGCTCTTCTCTAACCTAAAATCAGATTCTATAGAGTCGGCTGCATTGATGCCACAGTGAACGCTCTTGGATGACTTCAGGCGTGGTGCCTACGCCATGAGCGATCATGGGTTGCCGTAAATTCTTTTGCATGTTGCTGCGAATGTCAATAGAAAGGTGTTGCAATACTTACAACAAATTGTGTCGTGGGTTTTGCTGCAGATGGTTGCGAAGATGTGAATGGGTTGGCGGTTAAGCAGTAGATGAGGTTAGAGGCGTTTCAGGCTTGTCGAGGGAGGGAGAGGAGAAATGGGTACCAGGAGAGACAAAGGTCGGGTGTTTGTCACGGTGGGTACAACTTTGTTTGATGCTTTGGTCAAGGAAGTGGATTCACAGGAGTGCAAGCAAGTGCTAGCCAGCCATGGTTACTCCTCCCTTCTCATACAACTCGGCCGCGGCTCTTTTTTGCCTACCAAGGTAAAACCCATCAGACTGTCTTCACGCATCAGATTGGCAACCACAGTTGGTCTCCTTGATGGATTTGGAAAGTTGTGGGTTCAATCCTTCTTGTTGCATTTCTGGGTCTTTTTCTCTGCCTGGCTGGTTTCCTTTCTCTACTGATCACCTCTCATGCGAGCTGCTGCTGCTGCAGTCTGATGGAGAAGATGGAAGCTTGAAAGTGGATTACTTCACTTTTGCTCCAAACTTGGCTGACTACATCAGCTCATCTGGCCTTGTGATCAGCCATGCAGGTGTGTGCATTATTGGCTTCCACCTAAATCAAAAGAAGACAAGCCTTGTAGGAATCTGAAGCCTGTTTTCCTTGCAACCTTGGAACCCTTTGAAACACCATGCAGGTGCTCTGTAAGGATGGATATCCATGTTTGGATTCCCTGTTGCTTCCAGAATGAGGTTATGATCACATTCATTCTTGTTGTCTTACTTTTGATTTTGCTGGAATTGAAACTGACAGAAACTTGTGAGGTTTATGATCACACTCATTGTTGTTGTCATAATTTTGGTTTTTCTGGAATTGAAAGCTGACTGACACTCTTGAGATTAGGATCACACTTATTCTTGTTGCCTTAGTTTTGGTTTTGCTGGAATTGGAAACTGATAGAAACTTGTGGGATTATGATCACACTCATTCCTTTGTCTTAGTTTAGGGTTTTGCCAGAATTGAAAACCAACAGTTACTTCAAATTCTTATCCATGGGAGTTTTTTTCTCTGCACTTTTTTGGCATATTAAGATATGTTTGGCTTTGTTGATTCATTGTCGTCTAAAAGCTAATTTGGAGCTAAGAGGAATCTTGGAAGTCAAGATGTAGTCACATCTTTCTGCCATTTTCTCCAAGCCATTATACTTGTTAGAATTTTTTTTTCTTTGCCTTTTTCTTAAAGCTCAAGGGTGATTGACATTAGTATATATGAAGTTTCTTCTTTGTGTTCTTCACTCTGGCTTTGATGCTTTGTCCAACTGTTGACTATATATGTCCTGGGTTCTTTCAATAATACATGGGCTGAAGTATAAGCATTTTGCAACTGAGTTGTGCAGGATCAGGTAGCATATTTGAGACACTGCGGGCAAAGAAACCTCTGGTGGTGGTAGTGAATGATTTGCTGATGGACAACCATCAGCGTGAGCTGGCAGAGGAGCTGGCAGATAAAAAATACTTGCTGTGTGCCAGCCCTTCTTCTTTGGTTCATGTGCTGCGGAGCATGGACCTTCAGTCCCTTGTTCCATATCCACCATCCACCCCATTTGCTCTTGTCAACACGCTGGATGCATTTCTTGGCTTCAGCCAATCCTATTCTTCAACTTGAGACTCAAATCCAAAAAGTTAGTTCTCTAACCCTTAAATCATAAGCACTGGAATGTAGACCTTAGCAACATGCCCAGAAGAGCAAGTTCCCTTCCCCCACAGTGGGTGGTGTGAGGATTGTTTGATTGAGTTCATGCATCATCTGATTTTGAGCTTTGCATTGTGACTGTATAGTGTCTGCTCCAGTAGCTCCTCAGGTTCAAAGGCCAAGTGAGAATACACATTAGTGAGGCATTTATCACACAGTTACAGCAATAAGTTGCCAGGGCTTAAGCTCTTGATTTTGGTGCAAAATGCATGAACAGTACATGCCCTTGTTTTGGCACTTTTCACTGCTTCTCATTTCATTTTACCAGCAGATGCAAACCAGGTGCCTGAAGAAATTGAATGTTGATCCCCATAGGACCAGACCTTGCCAGAAAAGCTGGGCCTTGAATGTGACCACCCAAAAGAGTCTTAACTTTTGGATGTGATACTAGTGTTTCTAAAGAAACTCGTGGAATCCAACATTCACAAAGGTTAGTGTTTTGGCATAGGTTGAATCTTGCTGAACATAGATGAATGGTCTTACATAGTTCAGCTGTGAACTATTGGAGCAAGTTCATTTGTGATTTTCTGACTCTATTTTGGCAGTTTCCTTTTTGCTGATGGTTGATGGTACAAATGGACTGCCTTTACTGCTATTTAATAGGTTCTTACTGCAGATTCTGGACAGCCCTTTCATGGTGTTATGGCAGATTCTGAGTGAATGTTGGATCCGTATCACAGTTCAGGTAATGATAATGACATTGGCATTCTGCTTGAGATCCATGAAAATTGCAATTCTAACCCCCATTTGGACAAAGACCCACTCCAGTCGTAAGGTTGAAAACACGCTTCAGAGCTTCCTGTATGGATTTGTAGCCAATAGTGGATCTCAGTGGAAACAATTTTCCTGGTGTGACAACCGATCCTTTGGTGTTTTGCTTCAGATGAGTATACAACAGATGTTGAGGACTGGTTGTGACTAGCATAACAACTGTTGCAGCCATTACACCAATCTTCGCACTATTGGACTTGAATAACTTTTCAACATGAACAAATTTCACGGTTTCATTGGAGCAGATGGCTGTCAACCTGGGACCGGTTGCAATATCAAGTGCGACTTTGCTTACATATCTGGCATGCAGCAGAACTCCAAAAATGGGTATCAGAGTTCTGGATTGAGCTTTACATGACTGGTTATTTGCAATAATTGGTGATGCACCAGAGGCTAATGTGAAGCAATAACGTATCTCATCATTCCGAAATCTTCAAAACCTTTGCTGGTTCACTGGTGTTTGCTCAAAAATTTCAACTGTGGTTAGCTTGAATCTGCTGTAATAATACTTGTAAAAACCACTTCATCTCCCATGATAAAAAGGTGAGATTGAGCATGACTTGAATTGCTTGAATATGAGTGAGGGGCAAGAGTGAAGCAGCGCCCACAAGTGCACCACGAATGACAGAAGGTGTTTGGACGGGAAGAGCTTTTTCATTGTAGTCCTATATCTAAAACCATGGTGATTTGCTCTGTACAATGCAGTGTTGTACTGGTATGTTCCTGTTCACATATCAGGCTGGTATGTTCTTGCATACTAATATACATGATATCAGTACTATATACCCAGGTTGCTCCTTATATATCATAACAACATTGGTACTAACCATCACATGCATCTTCTTACCTAGAAGGCATCAAGTTCCTTTACCTACTTGCCTACCTACAGATACCCATTTCTATTACCTAGTACCTATTTATGTAGGCTATTTACATACTTAGATTGGTAGTGACCTAGGTAGTGTGAGGGGGAACTAGGAGGGTTTACAGGATGAAAACTTGGTAACTAAGTTGTGCATTATCTGCAATTGTGCTTGTCCAATGGATGGTGCATTGGTAGGTAGTTGTTGGGTCACATAATTGAGTGGGAATTAATAGATAAAGCACTAGGTGGTGCTGTGCAATGCTCTATTGTCTTGGGCACATGCACATCTCAGCCCCCACTTTGCCCCCACCAACTTTTGCCCTCACTTTGCCCCCCAAAACTTCTGAAATGGGCAAAAGTGGCACATCCTTTTTTTTAGCACATGCTGGCAGTTTGGCAGAGGTGAATACTGAACTTTTGTTACTTAGAAAAGATAAATATTAGAATTTTTTTAATATCATATTAGGGTTTAACCAACATTCAAATTTAGGATTCTGTTTGTTGTTTGGATTTTAACATTTTGAGCTCTTAACAAAAATTTAATTAAAAATCCTAACCTTACTACATAATTTTTATATTAGGGTTACACTTATATATATTACATCTTATATCATACAAAGACAAATTCAAGAAAGCTAAAGCAAAAAAAATCACTTCAAAACAACCATAATGTATACTCATACATAAATATTATAAATCAAAGAAAAGAAATCCAAAAACTAATAAAAATAATTTAAATATCAAATACATACCAATGTAAGAAGTGTTGTGGAGTTCCAAGTGTTATAAAAAAAAAGGAGTTTTTAAACTGTGAAAAGTCTTAAATACTGTCCTAGACAGTTGGTAATTTTTATTTATTGTGGTCAAATTTTATAATAATTTAATTTTACCCTGATTATTGTACTTCTTTTACCTGGGGCGCAGCTGTTGCCATGAGACTTTACCTCCATGCCCAAGGGCGTCATCGGTAGGCAAAATGGGAGGTTGCTGGCAAAGTCCCCCATTTGCTGCCCCTTTTAAGCGGTGCATGTGCCCAGCCTATATATCTGCGAACAATGAGCCAAATGAAATTCCACAAGCCCTAATCATGCAACTTGATCACCACACTCCTTCCTATAGTTTTCACACCCAAGAGGAACAGGTTCAAAAGAACAGCTATTCTTTGTGGAATTGACCTTCTACAGATTTGTTATGGCACACTCTGAATTTTTGTCAAATGAAAGTTATCCTTAAAGTCACCTCTCTTTCACCTGCTACCCCCTATTTCAGTGTTATCCCCAAAATAAATGAAAATTTATTAAATCAAACTCAGCATTTAATGCACAAGGTTCGAGAGTAATTATAGTAGTTGGACAGGTAGGAGCAGTGAAAATATATGTAGCAGCAGTGCAGGCGCTCAGGAAAGAGGGGACGAAACTCAGATTACCGCCAAAATTGGTGGAAAAGAACTGGTTCGCGTTCCAGTTGTTTCGTTTTGTAAAATTTCATTCCCAGTTAGGCACTTGATGCCCTATTATGCCCGAAACTGGCCGTTCTCGCCCCCTAATCGCCTGACTTTACAGATAACGTTAATCAGTGGGTGCCCAATTTTTGAAAATGGGTGCTTACTTTACACAACTTTTCCCTATGTATTTCAGATAGGTGTGAGATGGAATCAAAGGTGTTTTCCCATTGGCGTTCAAATTGAGTTTAACCTTGTAATATAACTTTATTATAACAGCTCCATGAGTAGTACCCTGCACAATACTTTTCAATGAAGTGCAATCAAGTGTTATATGCCGATTGATTTGGTGTAATGATTTGCCTTTGGGCCAAGATATGTGCATAAAATCCAATGGGTACTGGAGCCTGTGAAAGCCATTACACAATATAATATACCACTATTGATTAGTCAAATAAAATGATTGGTCCATTTGATTTTATTTAAGTAATCTCCTGCTTTTTACAGTTTCAATTTTCATATCTATTCGTTGGGGTTGAAAACAAAAGTAAGCCAACCATCTTGAATGGGAGAAACATTGTTGGAGGTCCAAAAAAAGGCTATTGGTGTAGCTGCCATTACATGCACTCCAACATTAAAATAAATGTTTTATGCCTCAACAACAAAAGTCCAAGAATCTAATGGACAAAGCTGTTTTGCTATTACAACTTTCTTTGCTTGAAAGAAAACATCCAAGCCCTGATACAGTAAACTCTCTCTAAACTAATATCCTTGGGACCGGCCGGAAGATATTAGTTTATGGAGGATATTAGTTTACACAAATTATATGGGGGGTAACAAAAATCATTCTGGAACCTGTCAGAGCAGCATGGAAGGTCATGGAGGTTAGTAGAAGGTCATGGATCATTGGGGAAGGTAACGGAACCTTGTGGAGCTTGGTGGAGGATCAAAGAAGCACGTAGAAGATCATATGACATGAGTGGTAGAAATCTTGGCAGAAAGTGAGGTTGTGGAAAGCTGCACTCTGGGTACTCTCAGAATACCCTCCTTAAAAGGGGCTGTATTAGTTTATAAAATGCTATGGGATCGAAAAAAAATATTGAATATCAGTTTATGGAGAATTATTAGATTAAGTATGAGGCCCGCCATGGGCCTGTGCCCGCATATTAGTTTAGAGAGAATATTAGTTTACACAATATTAGTTTAGAGAGAGTTTACTGTAGTGGACAATTCCAATTGGTCGCATAAGAGTTCTGCATCATGTTGAAAGCAGTTAGGGACCGACTTACTTTTTACTTGTTTATATCAACAAAGGAATGCATCTACTTTGAAAGCCATTATGGAAGTCCATTTCTCTTCTACATTTCTTTGGCTTTGATGAAGAAGAAGAAGAAGAAAAGTACTTTGGAGTTGAGGAGTGCAAAGGACATCCTCACAAAATTCAAAGAAACAGGCAATGAATGGTTCATGAGGAGTAACAAAGAAAGAAAGAAAAAACACATCAAGTTGCATCATGGGTGGACTCTGGCAAAGCATTTAAACAACATTACAATTGCCACAACATGTACAATAAACAATTGAGAACTTTTCATGCAAATGTCACAAAGAGACCGAGGCCATCGGCGGGTGACCAAAAATAGATCCCAACCATCCATGAGTGACTGGGATTTGATCTCAGCTGTCCATGGCTGATCAAGGCAAAATACCAAACTTAATCTTTATTGAGATTGAAGCCTAGCCTTTGGAGGAGTTGAGTCCAGAGGTACCTTTCTTGCTGCTGTTTCTTTGGGTTGTTGATTACACTTACACCTTTTGTTTTTTGTTTTGCATATGGTGTGAAATTGGAAGGTATCTATCTGTTTATTTTATTTTATTTATTAATTTATTTATTCATGTACATCTAAAATTGTCACAAGTCTAACAAGGAACAAGCAAAGTCCAAAAGAGCATATATATTCCCTCCTCAGATGCAACATATGAAAGCTCTAAGGCTCTGACTTCAAGTACTTCTTCACCTCCATTTTTGTTAGTGGTGTGAAACAATTTACCTTACACTACATTTGAAGTGGCTAGAAAGGTGCTTCTTACAGAGCCAGCCAAAGAAATAGAAATCCCTTTTTACAAATTTCTCTAGTGTTTTTCAAGGGTGGGGTTCTGGTTCTTATGGTGCATTCACACTTGATGTTAAGTCAGTGTTAAATGAAAATCTAGGTGGCATCCTAGGTGGCACCCCATGTTAAATGGGCCATAGCTCAATGTTAAGTGCATGTTAGGTTAACATTAAAATTTTCATGGCAACTAGGTTTAAGTCCTAAATGGCTAGCATGGTGGTAGGGGACTTAAACCTTAGAGTCCCTAAACCAAGTGTGAATGCACCTTTACATTGTCTTTTACTTCTTACTTCTGACCCCATGTTTCGGGGCTGCACAACACCTTCCAGGGAAGATCCCTAGTGAGTATAAAAATCAGAATAAAAGAACCGCCGGTTCTGAGTATTTGAAAAAATAGATTCCAGGAACCACTGGTTTCGAGTATTTCAAAAAACTTGGAAGAACCATTAGGATTGATGAAAGAACTCTTGGCACAGATTCAACAGCTTTTCTAGGGTATTTATTATATGACTTTTTAATGAGATAAATTGAGAACCATGGTTATATACAGCAGCTGCATATTTGAATTTTTTTGATAAGCAGTATGATAAACTTTATAGACTGATACCCGGAGGGGGTTTGATGCAATTCAGAAATGCACCATTTTTTTTTTTTTGGGGTTCTATACTAAGTATCATCATCCGTGTTTTGACCTCCTTTTTCCTGAGCGCCTCCCACCGCTTCTACATATATTTTGAAGAAGATTTTCTCTGCTCGTATAATTATCTGGAACCTTGTGCATTACATGCTGAGTTTCACACCCAGATTTAATACAATTTCCTTACTTTATATGGACCTGACCTCAGTCAAAGAAGGGATAGGGAGTGAAAAGAGGCCCCCAAAGACAGGGTGAAGACAGAGTGACTTTAAGGAAAACTCCAATAGTCATGCATACATACGAAAAGACAGATGATTCACCTGCTTTTTCAGGGTATGAAATCAATCTTCTTTCGGTGTGGACCCCTCATGACTGGACACAGTTTTACAAAAGCTGTTATCTGGGAGATTGTTCTCTGGATGGGTGGAATTATACTTTATTCCGAGCAAGAGAATCTAAAGCACTGGACAATAATTGAGTTGGGCCAAGGCCAAGGCTCGTCAATAATATATCTATGTAAGTTAGCATCTATGTCTCCCCCGATTCTCCGTCTCTTGACGATCCTTTTTGGTCATTAGATTCAGATATTGTCAAGAAAACAAGGATAGGAGGATGGATCAGCACAAAAGCTTATTTCGGGATCCTCGGAAGGAAGAAAGGAAGGTGGTGAGAGCTATGGGTGCAAGATAGGGCTGGGTTTTGTTTTTTTTGATATGGAGGAATAGAGTGGTGGTAATTCAAATTCTAATTGGGTATTTTTTTTTTCCAAACCCCAAACAATAGTACAAATACCCCTGTTCATTAAGGGAAATCTAAACCTTTAACCTTACTTTGGACCCTTAAAAAACATGATGGTTTTTTTTCCTTCTTTCGTGGGACTCACCCCTTTATCTTTGTGGTTTTGGAAAAGGGAGAAATGATTAAAAAACTGAAAAAATACTTTTAGGAACAAAATACATTGAAAGAAATTGGGTGACCAAAGTTTTGGATATTAAGTTCTAGTGATATTAATCAAATATATGTTGTCAAATGTGAGTGAGTATTGGATGCCATGGGATTTCGGGGTTGAAACTAGAAATCAATTTGACTTCATATCCTATTCACCTCTCCTATTAATTAGATGAAGGTGTGCCTACAACATTAAATTTTTTTTTTGCAACAAGCCAAAATAGAAGGAGTATACAATTTCTCCCATGTGGCCCACCTAAATAGGCGAAAGGACAACAACATTTGCCAAAGCATATGGGATAAAAGTGAGGTGCTATGAAAAACATGTTGAGGAACACATCAGGAACCGGATGGGAATCCACTGGGAACTTGAAGAGAACATAGTGGGAACACATTGAGAACGAGAGAAAAATGAAAAAAAAAATCCTTCCCTGGATCCCCTCTCCCCCCCCCATCTTTAAAGGAAAAAAAAGCAAGGCACCTTGAGTGCGTGCTTGGACCTTCCCATTAGCTGCATGGAATTTCTCTTCCCAAATGAGTTTGTCACCATTTTTGGCCTGGGCTAATAATATCCCTTGTAAAGAACACCCTACCTATAGACTTCATCTTGTCTAGGATAAGGCCCCACACTTTCTAATGGACATTGAAAACTTGTGAGGCTTATGAAGAAGATGATGAGCCAATGGAAAAGTAGCTTTTTTGTGAAAAGAGAGAGAGAGAGAGAGAGAGAGAGAGAGTGTGTGTGTGTTTCTTTCATTGTGTCCTACCGATGATGAATGTATCCCAATTTCCAAACTCCAGAGCTTGTTTCCATAATAGAAGCAACTCACAGGGTGTTG